>Ga0214923_10001821_pt1 | contig 29574 bp, 24 predicted proteins | sample LL1510_MetaG_FD_177993 | JGI IMG/M metagenome (GOLD analysis project Ga0214923, IMG submission 177993) | Freshwater microbial communities from Lake Lanier, Atlanta, Georgia, United States - LL-1510 | ecosystem: Environmental > Aquatic > Freshwater > Lake | place: USA: Georgia | collected...
GAATAATCCAATTTGCGATACTCCCACTTTCATCGACTTCCATCGCTCCCATAACTGTCAAATTTACATGTCCTCCCCGAATCATTCCAAAAGATTCAGCGCTGGAGAAAATGGCTGAACCGGGAAGTGTCGTTACAGTTTCTTTTCCTGCATTGATGTAGTCGGGATCTACTTGGCTTTCTTTGGGGTAGGGCCCTACACCGAGAAGGCCATTTTCACTTTGTAAAACAACAGTCATGCCTTTAGGGACATAGTTGGCGACCAGGGTAGGAATCCCAATGCCAAGATTGACGTAGTATCCGTCTTTGAGTTCCTGAGCAATTCTTTGAGCAATTTGTTCTCGAGTTAAAGCCATAAATTTATCCTTTAGAGACCATTCTGCGTTCAATTCTCTTTTCATAATTTTTCCCCTGGAATATTCGCTTAACATAGATTCCAGGTACATGAACGTGGTCGGGATCTATCTCTCCAGCGGGAACCAGCTCTTCAACCTCAGCGATTGTTTTATAGCTGGCAGTAGCTACATTGGGATTGAAGTTTCTTGCTGTGCCTCTGAAAACCAAGTTACCCATCGTGTCCCCTTTCCAGGCTTTTACGATAGCAAAATCGGCAAATAAAGAGCGTTCTAAGATATATTTTCTTTCATTGAACTCTCGAACTTCTTTACCCTCAGCAATCTGAGTTCCGTAACCAGTCGCTGTAAAAAAAGCAGGAATTCCAGCTCCTCCCGCTCGAAGTTTTTCAGCTAGAGTTCCTTGCGGAGTTAACTCAAGTTCAAGTTCTCCAGAAAGAACCAATTGTTCAAAGAGTTTATTTTCACCAACGTAACTTGAGACCATTTTTTTTACTTGGCGATTTTGTAGAAGTAATCCGATACCAAAATCATCAACACCAGCGTTATTTGAAATACAAGTAAGGTTTTTTACCCCTTTTTTTGCAAGTGCAGCGATACAATTTTCAGGAATTCCACAGAGTCCAAAACCTCCTAGGGCTAAAGTGGCCCCATCAAAGATGTCTTTGACTGCTTCATCCGCATCTTTAACCAATTTATTCATGGCAATATATTCCCTTCATTCAATCAGCAGCCCCCATATTACCCAGTTTTTTAGGGTTGAAAATAAAAAAACCCCCTCGAGCCATTAGACTTGAGGGGGTTTGAAGAGTTCTAAGTTATTAAAAAGTACTGGGAAGAGGTAGAACAATAAGGTCTTTTTCAGAGACGCCTCTTGTGCCCCACGCTACCGCAGACTCGTCAGCGACTTCACGACGCGATTGTTGAATGGCCGCTTCTAAAGACAGGGTCTTTGAGAGAGCTGCTGCTTTAATCGCTCGGTCCTTGTTCACAATACCAGAAGTGGTGACTTTTCCTTTTAGGAAGTCTTTCACATCTACAGTTCCCATCAAGATCTTTTTAATTCCAGCAGGATTAAGGCTGGGGTTTTGATCTTTAACAATTCCAGCGACGTTAGTCACATAAGGGGCCGCCATACTGGTTCCGCTCATTTTTAAGTGATCATCACCAGGAATAGTTGACAGGATAGCGACGCCAGGAGCTGCCACTTCTACCATTTTCTGACCGTAATTCGAGAAAACAGCCAGAGAGGTCATTCCATTGGTAGCTGCTACAGTGATAGTGTTGTCTGTCTTAACGTTAGCAGGTGAAGCTGGAATGGTATCGTTGTCTGTGCCATCATTACCGGCTGCAAATACGAATAGAGTATTTTGAGCGGCACCGACGAAATCTTTCGAACCATTTGCAATCTCGGTCACCAAAAACTTCGCATAAGCATCAGTTTCGGCTTCTGTAGGATCGCTTCCGGTGAGTTGTTTTACCAATTGCTGTACGATTGGTTTAACCGCAGTCATGCTTACACCGAAAGATCCGTTGGCAATTTCAGACTTCACTGCCCCAGTGTATTTTCCTACGGTGGTTAACATTTGGACTTGCCGTTGAGCAATCATAGTTAAAAACATTTTAACCATGGGATTTTCATCTCTACCGTCAGATGCCATTCCTCGGTGGGCAGCTGCGAATTTTCGGATTTCGGCTGCTCCAGGAGTCTCAGTAGGAATCAACTTGAGTCCTACAAGCGTAGCTTTTTGGGCCTCATTAGCGGAGATACCTGAAACGTGAGTTCCATGTACAAAGTTTCCAAATTTTTGAAGTTCTTTTAAGAACTCAGGGTCATTCTTTTTGGATTTGTACCAATTTTTTTCCTCTTCAGTGGCTGTTCCAGCAAGAATTTTTGCTTGGACTTCGAAGATTTTAGTGCAATCCGAGGAGAATGTTCCAAGATACTTATAGTCAATGATTTCATTGTTGTTTTCAGCAAAGTTCCAACCATGAGTGTCATCATCGTAGGTAGTGCCGTCAGCATCGACGGTTTTAGAATCTGGATTTTGCCAGATGTTGTTTTTTAAATCCTTGTGCTTGTAATCAACGCCGCTATCGATAATAGCAATGTTGGCCGCAAACAGATTCAAGGATGTGATTAATAGACCAATCGCTAGATGCTTCATTAAGTTTCCCCCAATTTTTAGTTTTCTACTGATGAGCTTTAGCTAACTTGCCGACGAGAACCGTGACTTGACCTAGTCTAGTCACGTTGTGATTAGATTCTCACTGATCTTTTAGGATTTTGTCACGTATTTGTTAATAAATAATGGTGACCGAATGCATTATTAATTAAATGGCTGAGCTCGCTAGGAAAAAACTTTACAACCCCATCTCTTTTTGAATCAGAGCCGCCCAGTTTTTGACCCGTTTATCGGTAAGATTATCTTGGTTTTCTACGTCGATAACTAATCCTAGAAATTTTCCATCGCGAATCGCTTTTGATTTTTTAAACTCATACCCGTCAGTAGGCCATTGACCCACCAGTTTAGCCCCCCCTTTTTCAAAGGGCTCGAGTAGTTCAGCCATCCCATCCACGTAAGTATCAGCGTAACCTTTTCCATCTCCAAGGCCAAAAACCGCTACTTTTTTGTTAGCAAAGCTCAATGCCTTAACTTCAGGAAGCATTGCTGCCCAATCATCTTGAAGTTCCCCAATATGCCAAGTGGGAACCCCGATGATGATGTTTTCGACGATAGTTAAATCGGCAGGGTGAATGTCAGTAATATTTTTTAAATAATCTACTGACCCAAGCTCTTTTTTGAGCATTTCCGCCACATTTGCAGTGTTACCAGTTGAAGATCCGAAGAAAATAGCAGTTTTTGCTGCTGCTAGAGTAGGTTTTGAGCGGTCTACCGGGGCTCCGCCCGCCGCAACGGCAGTTGCGGGCTTGGCCGCTTTAGCCGCAGCTTCGGCTTGGGCTTTTGCTAGTGCAGCTTTTTTCTCTTCCTCTAGTCGTTTTCGTTCCTCCTCAGCTTTTTTCAATTTCTCTGCAATTTCAGCTTTTACTTTTTCACTGTGGGCTTTCAACTCAGAGTGAGCGATTGCAGCGATTTCTTTGGAGTCCTGAGCAAGGTAGCCCTCGGAGACGTGAGCTTGGCTTGGAGCTTTTGAGCCTTTACCTCTTAAGTTTTTGACCACTTCAGATAGAGACAAAGTCACTGTTTCAGTTCGATTGTTATCTAGAAGAAACTCAAACGAAACTTGGCCAGTTTTTGCTCTATCGGATCCCACTAAAAATTGTTTAAATTCCTGAGAAGTTTCAATCGATTTGACGAAGGAATGGTCCATTCCCGGCGCGAAAGTATAGCTAGCGGTGGGGACTTTAAAGTCTCGGTCTTGGCTTTGGGCCTTCAGCACAACTCTGAAGACTTCTACTGAAGAATCTTTCCATACTCCCCATACTCCCAAGTGCCCTGGCTCATCGCCGTTAGAAACTCCAAAACGAGTGGGTCCCTGAGCAGTTCCAGAAAGATTGAGTTTTTTCAGTAGCGACATGTGGTCTATCTCTCCCCGATGATTAAATTTTCGACATCGACCTTAAAGGCTAATTGGTAAAAATTCAACGGTTTGGTGACTTAAGGAGTGTGAGAGGGGTTTTTAAGCCCTTTATCAGCCATAAATTTCACCAATTTTAAGTAAATTTGGGCCATATCTAAAGCATCGCTCAAAGCGGTATGGTTAGATTCCGTCCGTATATTGAAAAATTTTAGAAGTTGGCTTGTCGAACCATGTCCCGGGGGAAGGAGTCCGGCGTCCACCAAAAACCGCCCTACGCATGTCATATCAAGAGTATGGTGGTGAAAATGCTTATCCATGAAAGCTTTTCCCAGGTTTTTAGTTAGTAAAGGAATATCTAGGGCACTTAGCGACTTACCCAGTAGTAAAGGACGTTCCCCACCAAAAAATGCCTTAACCTTCTCGGAATTGAGATAATCAGCCATCCACTGACCAAAAGCTTTGGGGGTAATTCCCTCCGAGTGAGCTTTTCGTATTAGCCCCTCATTATGTTGAATCACCCACTCACTTAAAGTGGGTTTTAGTGTTTCGAAACTGGGGCATTGAATAAGAACCTCTTTTCCCAGCTCTTCGGCCACTATATTTTTGCCCCCATCCACGGGAACCACTGCAACTTGAATGAGTAAGCAGTGCTCTTCCAATCCTGTTGCTTCTGTATCGATACTTAAATATTTGGCCATAAATCCTTCTTATTTTTTAAATTTAACCCGCCCTTGGCTCGCCATCGTCCAAGCCGAAAGCTTGTATAATAATCTTGCCCCTACATTAGCATCCCAAGAATCATTTTTGTCTGAGGAGGGGGAAACTTCATTAAGATCAAAGCCGATAATTTTTCGTCCTGACCTCACTAGAGAGGATACCACAAAAACAGCTTCATTAAAGTCCAACCCACCGGGGACAGGAGTTCCGGTGTTAGGACAAAATCTAGGGTCAAGACCATCGATATCGAAAGAGACCCATACTTCCTGGGGTAATGATGCAATTATTTTTTGTGTGGTCTCTTTCCAAGGTGTCCCATTAAACTTTGCTTCATTCAGGTCTCGATCAAAGAAACTAGTGACTCTGGATTCTTGTTGATGGCAATAGGAAAACTCCTGCTCACAGAAATCGCGAATTCCAACTTGTACAAGCTTTTTGACCTGGGGAATGTTTTCTAAAACATTGTACATGATTGAAGCATGGGACCAAGAGAACCCCTCGAAAGCGATTCGAGTATCTGAGTGAGCATCGAAGTGGAGTATTCCAAAAGAGGGGTATTTCTCTGCCATAGCTTTCAAAGCTCCGAATGGAACTGAATGATCTCCGCCAATAATTCCCACACATTTTTTTTGGTGAATAAGTTTGCTAGTTTCGGTGTAGACAAAGTGATTGAGTTTTTCACCCAGAGAGTTAACTTCTCCGAGGGATTTTTTTAGTTTTTTATCTTCTCCGATATCCCCGCCCTTTTTGATGATCTTTTGAGCCTCTTGTTTTGCTTTTTTATTCCAGTTTTTAACTTGGGAAGATTCATCCAGTAGAAAGAACCCAGCTTCATAGGGATTAGTCACTTCTCCATCAAACAGATCAACTTGTCGACTTGCTTCAAGAATGGCTTTGGGGCCCTTTGAAGTTCCTCCCCCATAGGAAGTTGTGGCTTCCCAAGGAACAGGCAAAAAAACTAAATGAGATTCCTCAAAGGAACAATCGAGTCCGAAAATACCAGAGTTTTCAGCAGCTGCCGCATTGGGATCGAATGACATAACATTCCTCTTTCTAAAAAATTAGAGACACTCTCCAATAGATCTCCAGCACATTCCGGCGGGATCATAAATATCTTTGCAAGAATTAGCTTTCGGAAAATAATGGTTTCGGTTTTCGCAGTAATCGAAACACAAAGCCCCCAGGCACTTTTGAGAGTTGCCGCACTCGGCATACGCTTCGTAACAGTGGAAAGGTTCATTCCAAAAAACTGAACATTTGTCCCCCACAAGCTCAAGCGTTTGTTTTGTGCAAGGGTTGAAACATTTTATGGTTCCGCAATCCGCCATAACAACCCCATAAAAGCTTAAAGCGAGTAGTGAAAAGTATTTCATGGTCCTATGATATTGCTCCATTTTGATTTGTCATCCCGAGTAATAGGAGGTTTAGGAGGGTTCTTTGCGCCGAATCAACATATTCGTCATTTTCTCCATTTTTTCGGTAGATTAGCTCAAATTAAACGCCTTCAGAGAGTCCCGATTTTTACCGATAACTAAGTGTATTGGAGGTAGTGGTACATGAAAGTTGTAATTGCTGATGATTCTTCGAGTATTCGAACAAAGCTAGCACGTTATTTTAGAGAATTGGGACATGATGTCATAGGGCAGGCTGTGAATGGAGTTGAAGCCGTAAAGTTCACTCTCGAAAAAGGGCCCGACTTAGTGACGTTGGATATTGTGATGCCGGAATTAGATGGTTTGTCAGCGTTAAGTATGATTCGAGAAGATAACCCGAACGTGGTGGTGATCATGGTGAGTTCCGCAGCGACTTTGGTCAATGAGTTGGCAGCTAAAGAAAGAGGCGCCAATGGATTTTTGAGAAAACCCTTCGATAAGGAATCCCTCCAAAAAGTAATTTCAACAGTGACAACCGAGAAACCATCAAATGAAAGAGCTGCTTAAGTATGAGCTCATCCGTATTAAAACTAGACTATCGAGTTCTTGAAACTGCCAAAGAGTTCCCTATCTATACTTTAGTGACTAGAGTTCTAATAGAAGCTTTATGCCCCCTCTTAAAATCCGAAGTATTATTCGGAGAAATGGTCCCTTTGGCTGGGCAAGAAAAGTTTGCCTATTGGTTAGATGCGAAAGTGGAGGGAGAGCTAAAGGGTTTTATCGGGGTGGGTGTTGATATTCCTGCTCTGAAACTTTTTTCTAATCAACTTAATATTCAAGAGGAGAGTGAGTCTGAATCCCTAGTGGCAACTCTTGCTGTTATTTTTGAGTCGCTCGCTAGTAGCTTAGAAAAACAATTCGCAGCTGAGGACTTTCAAGCAGAATTAAAAAAAGGTAGTGGTTTGCAGGAAAACTACTCTCTTTCCCCCGATCACAACTCTTGTTTTATTTGCCCTGTAGAAACCCGGTATGGAGCTTTTAAAGTTTTTTTTAGCTTGAACGCTTCATCTCCGGAGTTACTCGAGGAAATTTCAAGTCGACAAGCGATTCTCGAGCCAAGAAAAATCAGAGTTTACTCATCTCAATTAGAAGCTGTTTACAATCGAATAAAAAATATCGAAATTTTAGAGGGTAAATTGTTCACAGGCCCGAAAGCACGAGCCCAAATGAGATCGGAGATCAAGAGAGTGAAACGCATGATGAGGCAGATGAAATCTGAGCCTCTTGAAAGTCTTTTTATGCCCGCTCACAAATTGGTCCAAGAAGTTGCAAAGGAAAGAGGTAAAGAAGTTCAGCTTATCACGCAGGGGGCGTGGCTATACTTAGATAAATCAATTTTGAATCATCTTTATGAACCGATGTTGCATCTTTTCCGAAACGCGGTTGACCATGGTATTGAGTCTCCTTCAGAAAGAGAGCGAAAAGGCAAAAATGCAACTGGAACTATTAAAGTTAGAGCTGCGTTCTCTGAAAACGAGTTGAGAATCATTGTGAGCGATGATGGTTGTGGGTTTGATTTTGAGAAAATTCGGGAAAAGGCTTTGATTCGAGGAATTATTTCAGAGCGGCAATCTCATACTCTTTTGACAGAAGAGTTAGCTCCTTTAGTTTTTCATTCGGGTCTCTCTACTCGAGATTCAGCAGATACTGTTTCGGGGCGAGGACTTGGACTTGATATCGTAAAAAGGGGAATCGAGGCGATTGGAGGAGAGGCTCGTGTATTATCGAGTACTGCTTTTGGAACAGCCATTGAGTTACTTATTCCCTTGAATGAAGACTTTTCGCTTGCCACTACGAATCCATTAACACAAATCGGGATTTCGTCTGGCGCCGAAGATGAAGAAAAAAATCTTTTGCTCGACGAGTTGTCAGGTTATCTGGATCGTTTAACTCTAAGCTTGCAAGCGATATCTAAAGAAAAGAGAGTTAGTGCTGCCTATGAAGCTTACCGACTAGTTCACAGCATTAAAGGGGTTGTAGGATTTCTTAGTTGGAGTCGAGTCGCTAGTCTCTGTCATCACTACGAGGATATCTTGAAGTTGGTAGCTGAGGAAAAAGCAGTTCTAGACAATTCTCAAGTTGATCTCATTGTAGAAGCGGGGATCTGTGTTAGGGCTCTTTGTGAAGCTTTTCGCGAAAATAATCATTATTCGATGTTTCAAGTCCGAAGGCTCGAGGCGAGAATTCTTCAGGCTATTTGGGCTTCGAATCAACATGAGGTGCGAGGCCATTTTTTCCTAGGAAAATACCACTTAAAAAGTTTGGAAAAAATATTAGGTGTTGTTGGGGATAGTAGAAAAGTGAAAGTTCTCCCTGAGCTCGATTTTCAAAAAGCCCTCGCTCAACCCTATGGAACACTTATTCAGTTCAATGGAGACAGGGTGGGCTATGCAGGACTTTTGGTACCGGAAGATACATTTGAAAAGTGTATCCTCCCGAGGCTTACAGGAAATCGAAATCGAGTATCCATAAAATATCATATCGAAGCTCTGACTGAATTCGGTAAAAACATGGGAAGGGAAATTTCAGAGCGGAGTACTGCAGATGAAGTATCGATACGTGCGCTCTATCCGCTTTCCTATTTTGGTTGGGGGCAACCGTTACGAATTTTGGGAAAGCCCACTTACTGTTATTCCGTTGAAGTTGAGGGGTACCTCTTTTACTTGGTTGGAGATTTCCGACTACCTCAGGAGATGCAATTGCCTATGGCTATTCCGCCTGAGCGCTCTTTCAACACCCGAAGTATCTTAGATGAAGCTAAAAAACAATGTCAGAACCAATTCGGAGCCTTAAAGTTACCTCTCACTTATCACCCTCTATCATCTCAATCGGATTTAATTGGATTTGAAGGAGGGGTGACGGCTATCATTTCTTGCTCGGCACCTATTGAGACCGAACCCGATATGACCCTTTTTCTCAGCTACGAGCTTAATTTGGCGAAAGCTCTGCTGCAGAGTACGATTGAGGCCGATGACCTTGCAGAAGATGGAAAAAAGTTAGATCTCTTCGACTGCTTAAACGAAATTAGCAATATGATCGGTGGTGGGTTAATGAGGGAGTTGGAACAAAAGGGAATAAATTTTCAGTTGTCTCTGCCTAGTATTTACTTAGGAAAAGCCTCAGTGAATAATTTTAATCGGCTCTATGCCACTCATAAAGTTACTGGAACGACTCCCAAGGGAAGGTTTGAAATTCAGGTGTTGGTGAGTCATTTAGAGGATTGAGGGTCAGTTTGAATTTTTTCTAGGTGATCTCATAATTCCGGAACTCACCAATTCGGTAGGGAACAATAGCCTCCCAAATCAAAGTGATAGCATTCTTAAATTCATTCTTATCCCAAGAACGCTTACCCATCATAGGGTTGCAATATTTAGAGTTCTCCCCGATCTTGCTTTTCATCCATTGGGGATGCGTCTCTGTGAACCTAGAAAGACCGACATGTTTTTTTAATAAAAAGCTTTCAGCTGAATGGGTTTTCTTTTCTCCCCACCACTGAGCCATTTGCTCAGCTTTCTTTCTTAGTGATTCGGAAGTTCGGACATAACCATAGTGAAAAACTCGAGCGCCACTTCGAATGACAGTAATGCGGTTACCATTTTTTCTAAAGCCCTGGGCATCTCTGAAAGCTTCAATGCCCCTGTAGTTTTTGAAGGCTCTTACTTCACGTCGATACCAGTTGCGACCTTTGATTTGGTAGGAGAAGTTTCCATAAAAATGTAAGTAATCAAATAAAATTCCGTCGACTTCAGGCTTAAGTGACGCGTTTTCTATGGATTTCAGGATAGCTTCATGATCAGCTTCATGGATGAGTTCATCAGCTTGAATGTAGAAACACCAATCGCTTTTGGCCATTTGCATTGCTAAGTCAGATTGTTTTTTTAACTGAAATCCACCGCTCTGATTTTCACGGGTCCATGTTGTGAAAATAGGCTTAATTTTATCAGGGAACTCTTGGGCCAATTGTTGGACGATTTCTACGGTGTTATCATCCGATTCTCCACAGTTGATAATAAACTCATCGCAGAGAGGAAGGACGGACAACACCGACTCCCGAAACGGGTACTCCAAGATAGAAGCATTTCGAACTATCGTAAAACCACTGATTGTCTGTGTTTTATTCATCAAACATTGAATCTGAAAAGAAGTACATCTCCAGTTTGTACTACATAGTCTTTGCCTTCTTGGCGATAGAGGCCTGCCTCTTTGATTTTTTGCTCACTGCCAAGTTTGACTAAGTCATCGCTTTTGTAGGCCTCTGCACAGATAAATCCACGTTCGAAATCGGTGTGAATGACTCCTGCGGCTTGGGGTGCTTTCATTCCTTTATTAATCGTCCACGCTCTAGCCTCTTTGGGGCCTAGCGTGTAATAAGTGGCAAGACCTAATAATTCAAAAGCAGCTCTGATGAAACGATGAAGTCCAGGCTCTTCAAGGCCCATCGTTTCGAGCATTTCTTTTTTTTCGTTTTCGGGTAGCTGGGCAATTTCACTCTCTAGACTGCAATCGATCACGATGTGTTTTGCATTCTCTTTTTGGGCAATCTCGGCCACTGTTTGAACATAGGCTTGTTCTTCAGGTTTTCCACTCGAGTTGGCCACATAAAGAACCGGTTTTGCAGTGAGGAAGAATAGGGGAGCGATACGCGGTTGATCGGCTGGATCTAACGGGAATGAACGCGCAGGTTTTCCCTCATTCATGTGTTTTAAAAGCCCTTCAAAGATTTCAGAATTTTTTCGAGCTTCTTTATCTCCCGATTTTGCAAGACGCCTGTCTTTATCAATTCTTTTTTCTAACGTTTGTAAATCGGCTAATAAGAGCTCTGTATTAATAACTTCGATGTCTCTCGCAGGATCCACACTTCCATCCACATGTACGATGTCATCATTAGTAAAGCATCGCACCAAGTGAACGATCGCATCCACTTGTCGAATGTGAGAAAGAAACTGATTGCCTAAGCCTTCTCCTTTACTCGCGCCTTTTACAATTCCCGCAATATCTACAATCTCAGTCGTAGCGGGAATGGTTTTCTGCGATCCCATAATCTTTGAAAGTTCGTGGAGTCTCATGTCTGGAACTTCAACAATCCCCATATTGGGTTCGATTGTGCAGAAAGGATAATTGGCGGCTTCAGCCTTGGCTGACCCTAGAGCATTAAATAAGGTCGATTTTCCTACGTTGGGTAACCCTACAATTCCACACTTAAGACTCATGATTTCCTCTTTTTACATTGATAACATTCATGGCTTTTGTGAGTCCATCTTTTAAAATGGATTCAATGCCCTCTTGTGCATATTTGATAGCCTCTTCAAAGTCAGGTTGCTCTGATTTAGGTATCTTTCCTAGAACATAGTTTTCTGTGGGGATTTGGTCTGAACGGCCAATCCCGACTCTTAATCGAGCAAAAGCTTCAGTCCCAAGGCATTCAATGATCGATTTAAGCCCGTTGTGGCCGCCTGCTCCACCTGCAAGTCTTAATCTTAACTGTGCTGGAGGTAGGTCGAGATCATCGTTGATCACCAGAAGTTGATTTGAGGCATCCAACTTAAAAAAGTGCACTGCCTCTTGAACGCTTCTTCCCGATAGGTTCATGTAGGTTTCGGGTTTTAGAAGAAGAACTTTTAGGCCGCTTCGAGAAACTTGGGCGAAAAGTCCTTGGAACTTGGGCGAAAATGAGGGGTTACCCCATGTCTTTGCCAAAGTATCCACAATTTCAAAACCAATATTATGGCGAGTTTTTTCATATTTCGGCCCGGGATTACCCAGGCCGACAATAAGAAACGTCTCAATTGGTGTAGCCACAGAATTGGATGAAAGAAGAAATTACTTCTTCTTTTCCTCTTTCTTGGCTTCAGCGCCTGCAGCAGCTTCGCCTTCAGCAGGTTTTTTCTCCGTGATAACTTCAGGCTCAGCTGTCGGAGCCAAGGAGGCCACAGCTTCTTCCTCTTTCGTGGGAGGAACGCAAGTTACTAGAGTTGAGTTCAGCTGAGAGGCTTTCTCAATGCCTTCTGGTAACTTCACTTCATCTGCATGAAGCGAATGACCGATAGCCAATGAACTTACATCCACATCGATATGTTGTGGAATTGCCGTGGGTAAGCAGCGAACTTGCAGAGTTCTTTCGATGAAATTCAAAACGCCACCTTCACCCACTCCGACGGCCTTACCAACGAAGTTAAGGGCAACGGTAACTTCAATTTTCTTGGTCACATCGATTTCTAGAAGATCCACATGGACTAATTTGCGGGATACGGGATCGACATCATAGTCTTTAACTAGAGCGTGCTTTCCATCCAAACCTGCACCTTTGAGGTTTAGAATCTGGTTGCGTCCCCCTTCACTGAGCAAAAGCTTAGTGAGAATGGAGGGTTCCACTGTTACGGGTTGGCTTTTTCCCAAACCGTAAATAACTGCGGGAAGTTTTCCTGCAGCTCTAAGTTTTCGAGTGACACTTTTACCTGTGCCTGTTCTGCTTTCTACTGAGAGAGATTGTTGTTCCATTTGTTTCTACCTACTACTTTCGTTAATCAAAAAGACTACTGACCGACTGTCGTGTTTGAACTCTTCGCATTGCCTCTGCCAAAATGGGAGCAACCGAGAGGCACTTCACTTTGGACAACTGGGCTAATGCCGGCGAAAGCGGGATCGTGTCGGTACAAATGACTTCCTTTAACTGGCTGTCGCGAATCCGCTCATACGCCAAACCTGAAAAAACTCCATGGGAACAAACAGCACTTACTTGTTCTGCTCCATTATCTAATAAAACTTTTGTGGCTTGGATTAAGGTTCCCGCGGTATCGATCATGTCATCTACAATAATTGCGTGACGATTTGTAACATCTCCGATGAGGCTCATTCCTCCAACTTCATTCGCCTTGATTCGTCGTTTGTCGATAATCGCTAAGGGAACATCCAAACGTTTTGCGAAAGCTCTTGCTCGTTCAACCCCGCCCGCATCAGGGCTTACCATGATTAGTTTTTCTGGGTTGTAATTTTGTTTAAGGTAATTAGTGATAACCGGTTTTGCAAAAAGATGGTCAAACGGGATATTGAAAAAACCTTGAATCTGACTTGCGTGGAGGTCCATCGAAATAACTCGAGTGACTCCTGCCGCAGTTAAAAGATCGGCAACTAATTTAGCTGTGATGGGAACTCTAGGTTGGACTTTTCTATCTTGCCTTCCGTAACCGTAGTAAGGAACTACCGCTGTAATGGATGAGGCAGAGGATCTCTTCAAAGAGTCTGCCATAATCAAAAGTTCCATGAGGGAATCATTAACTGGGTGGCATGTCGATTGAATGATAAAAGTATCTGCTCCTCGAACACTTTCCTGGATCTCAACAAAGATCTCTCCATCTGAGAAGCGGCGAACCTCGGCTTGGCATAGCGGCATGCCAAGTTGGTCTGCTATAGCTTTAGACAAAGCCACATTCGCACTTCCCGAAAGAAGTTTGAAATTTTCTTCATGAGATAGGGATACACTCATACGGAGCGCATCCTATGAAATTCCTTAAAGAATTACAACGATAAATGCGGGAATATAAAGTTAAAGAAGATGTCGATAAAAATATAATAAATTCATTAACTTAAGACTATTAACGGGGTGATTTTGATTCTGACGGATGATTCAAGAGAGATTTAAGGCTTGAGGCAGTCAGGATTCTTTCTATTTTCCTGTAATTTTTCTTCCTGGGTTTCCCTTCAATTTTGGGGTGACCGGGGCCCCTTCAATGCGATTGGCCAGTTTGATCATTAAGTTTTCAGTATTTTTCCCTTGGGGGATATAAATGGGAAATTGGATTGAGCCAGTCAGTTTTTTTTCTAGGGGATTGAATGGGGTACTTAACTGCATGTTAAGTTCAACTTTCATTACTTGAGACTTAAAGAGAAGTTTGTTTTCCTTGCTACGAATGACGATTTGTTTAGGGGCTCCAACGGGAGTTAGAGTGACTCCTCCCGATTTGCCAAAGTAAGTTCCCTGAAGTTTTTCGGGATCACCTTGAAGAAGTTGGGCTCGAGGAGACATAAACATAGCTCTCGCTTCTTTTCGTCTCTTATTATTTGAAGATTTTCCAGGATCGAAGATGTCAAACGCTGAAGTTTCTTTTGGAATTTCTGGGGTTACCAAAGTTAAGATTCCAAATTCGGCAACTTTTCCTTCAAGTTTTGACTTGAGGGTTCCCATCGAAATTTGAATCAACGTACGATTATCTAAATCTTTTCTATAAGGCTCGGGTAGCCAAGCCCCCTTTAATACCATTCCCAAACCATAAATGCCCGAATCGATCCCAAAGCTCAGGGTCTCCTGGTCTGTTTCTCCAGAAAAAACTAAACTCCCCTCTCCGGGATGGGGACTGATTGATAAAAAATCTGATAGTTCAACAGGGGCGGATTCTTGAATTCCTTCGGATAGGGCCGACAAAGGCTGAGATAAAAATAAGATGCAGCACGTTAGGAACAGGAATCTCATGAGTCTATTCTCTCACAATCTCCTCCCACAGGGAATCCATGTCCAACATGGTGACTTCATTAAACCAAAGAGTGGGCTTTCCCTGACGGTAAATTGCTACAGTGGTTCCTACTTCGTTACAAAAACCCAAGCAGCCAGTCCGCGTTACCCAATGGGTATCATAGAGCCCCTCTTGTTTAAGGCGATTTTTTAATGCGAGGTAAAAATCTTGTCCTCCCAATTTGTGGCAGCAACTTTTTCCAGGTGGGCGTTCGTTGGTGCAAACTAATACTTGGACTTTGCAGTCTTGGGCTTGTAATTTAATGTCTTTCATAGTGATTGGATACTAACTGTTTTTACTGGAGTCGCCAATGGTTCCAAGAAAAATTCATGTTCAGGCCCATCGGGGAGCCTGTTCTGAGTTTGCAGAAAATACTTTACCTGCGTTTCATCGAGCAGTTGAGCTTAAAGTCGATAGTATTGAATTGGATGTTCATTTAACCCGAGATGAAAAAGTTATTGTTTATCATGATTTTGAAATTACTCCGGAATGGTGTCGAGATAGATTAGGGAATCCAGTCCCTGCTTCATTACCTATTTGGGAATTGGAACTTAAAGAGATCAGGAATCTTGAAACTAGAGTCGATAGAAGGCTTGCCAACAAGCGGAGCTTGAGCTCTGAGGAAAAAAAGATCTCCACTTTGCGCGAAGTTTTTGAATCCATAAAAAAATGGAGTTCCGCTGCTCAGTTTACCCCTATCTTAGATATCGAAATCAAGAGACAAGACCTGATAGAAAAAAAAGCCCCCAGCGCAAAACTTATGGTCGAAAAAGTTGTGCTTGAAATTATGGAGTTTTGGAATCTCCAAAACTCAGTGGTGCGCTCGTTTGATTTTGCGGTTTTGGAAGAGATGAACAAACAAGCACCTCAGATTCCGGTTGGGGTTTTAACTTATCAAACCCAGACTTCAGTGGTGGAGATCTACGAGAGATTCAGACCTAAATTATGGGCACCTCATTATAAAGACATCTCACTAGATGATGTAAAACGTGCAAAAGAGCTTGGAATGCAGGTTATTCCTTACACGGTTAATACGGTGCAAAATTTCAGAGACTTGATTGCGCTTGGCGTTACAGGGTTGACGACAGATGATCCTACTTTGCTTATCCAGTTTTTGAATCAATAGAAATTGGGGTTAGAATAAAGATATGGCGAAAAACATATCTCCTCTCATGGCCCATGATAATGAGGTTTATGGCCTAATAGCTTGGGGGGTATTCCCTACACGGCTACTCTATTTTCTGGGCTGTGCGATCGGCTGTCAGCAGCTTATTTTCAGTTTTCTCTCTTTTTTTATCAGAGAAAATACTCTCATGGGAACTTGGCAGTTGGCTTTGTCAGTCGCTTTCTTTTTTATGGGATGGCAGGTGTTTCTTTTTTCAAAAGAGTCTGATGATTATATTAAATCTGAAAGCAATGAGCGTCTCGCCAGAGCTTTAAATTATGCTGGTGGCTTTTGGATTGCCTATCAATTGACTCTCTTTTTCTCAGTAGCTCCTCTGATTGCTTACCTCATCAGAAATTTTGCGGGCCTTGATTATCAGAAGTCTTTTTTAAAAAGCTTTGTAGGAATTCCTGCGATGCTTTTGGCACTCGGATTTATTTTGTTCTTGTTTAAAGAAAAACAATTGTTCTCCGTAAAAAAAACGATCACTCAGTATGTTGAGTGGTTTGCAAATAAAAATATTTCCAGAACTCGAACCTTAACTTTTATCTCAATCGGCATTGGAATTTTGTGGATTTGGGCCTACATGGCAGATGCATTAAATAACACCTCACTGGATAACATTGCAGTCGCACTTTCTGGAGCCGCATATTTACTCATCGGTGCCGCAGTGGGTTTTGTGTGGCGGGCTGTGAGGGAAATTCAAAGAAATCCAAGTCTAATTTATTTCGAAAGAACAATGGAGAAACTAAATTTTTTCTGGCTGTCCAGCTGTATTGGATTTTTAATTATTCTCGTAGGTAACTTTTTAAACTAAATCTCTCGAATTGCTTCTTCGACGATTTTCAGCCCTTCTTTTAAATCGGCCTCTGAGATGCTTAGAGGCGGTAAAAAGCGAATGATATTACTAAAAGTTCCAGCACTCATCAGAATCAGTCCTTTTTCGTAGGCTGATTTGATAATCAATTTAACCGCCTCAGGAAAGGGTTCTTTAGTTTTTTTATCTTTCACAAATTCTATGGCACGCATTGGTCCCAAACCTCGAGCATCTCCAACATGGGGGCTGTCCCCTAACCACTTTTCAGTTGTTTCTTTAAGGGTTATTTCAAGCCTCTGTAGATTGTTTTTAAGAGTTCCTTTTTCCCATTCTTGAAATACCGCAAGTGCGGCGGAACAGGCTACAGGGTTACCGCAATAGGTTCCTCCGATTCCTCCTTCCGATGGGGCATCCATCATTTCACTTTTCCCAGTCACAGCTGACAAAGGTAAGCCAGCTGCAATACCTTTAGCCGAGACGAGTAAATCCGGGGTGACACCCAACTGTTCAGATGCGAACAAGGTTCCTGTTCTTCCAAAACCACACTGAACCTCATCAAAAATTAAAACGATTTTATTTTCATTACAGAAATCTCTAAGCAAGGAAAGAAAATGTTTTGGAGCGGGCACAAAACCGCCTTCTCCAAGTACCGGCTCGATAATTACTGCAGCAACTTGTGAAACGCCAATTTCAAAATTTACCAATGTCTTAAATTCGGCAAAGCACTCTTCAGCCACTTTTTCAGGTTGGTCAGTCGTGGGCCATCGATAAGCGTAAGGAAAAGGGGCTCGATAAATCTCTGAGTTGAAGGGAGCAAATCCATATTTGTAGGGCTTAGCTTTTGCTGTGAGCGACATCGCCATGTAGGTTCTACCGTGGTAAGCGTGTTGAAAACAGACTACCGCTTGTCGCCCTGTGAAAGACCTAGCGATTTTAATGGCATTTTCGACTGCCTCGGCACCACTATTGACTAGGAAACTTTTTTTACTGAATATGCCCGGCATAGCCGAGTTGAGTTTTTCACATACTGCAATGTAGTTTTCATAAGCGACTACATTGAAACTAGTGTGAATGAATTTTTCTAGCTGATTTTTAGCTGCTTTAACTACAGTTTCAGGTGAATGGCCTACGTTCACTACCCCGATTCCTGAGGAGAAATCTAAAAGTCGGTTTCCATCCACATCAGTGATCCAAGCTCCCTGGGCTTTTTCAGCAAAGATGGGAGTAGTGTGAAAGGGTCCTCGCGCGACTGCTTTCTTTCTGCGCTCCATGAGTGCGATGCTTTTGGGGCCCGGAATTTGAGTTTTAAGTTCAATCATGGTTAGTACCAGTTAAGAGGAGCCTCATCTAAATTGATATTGATCTGTTTTGTTTCTAAATAGCCTTCAATTCCGTGAAGGCCCAGCTCTCGGCCCCATCCACTTTGTTTATATCCCCCCCAGGGCATTTCGTTGAAAGTGGGGTGATAGGTATTAATCCAAGTGATTCCAGCCCTGAGCTGGCGAATGACTCTCAAGGCTTGGAAAATATTTTTACTCCAAACTCCAGCAGCTAGACCGTATTCGGTGTCGTTTGCAATATGAACGGCTTCCGCTTCATTTGAAAACGGAATCACGGAAAGAACTGGTCCGAAGATTTCCTCTTTTGCAATTCTCATTTTTGGGGTCACTTGATCAAAAATGGTTGGCATCAAGAAATTCCCTTTGGTGAATTCACTTCCCTCGGGTCTTTTGCCTCCGCAGACAAGTTTTGCACCCTCTTGGATTCCGATCTGAATATAGTTTTGAACTTTTTCTAAATGGGCCTTAGAAACTAAAGGTCCCATCTTGACTCCCGGGGTAAGCCCGTGGCCTAATTTGATTTTTCCTATCTTAGAGAGCATCCCATCGACAACAGCTTTATGGATCGATTTTTCAACTAAAAGACGAGAGCCCGCAGAACAAACTTCGCCTTGGTTTGCAAAAGCGGCAAATAGAGCCCCATCCACAGCTGCTTCAAGATCGCAATCTGCGAAGACGATGTTGGGATTTTTACCTCCCAATTCTAAAGTAACTCTTTTTAGATTGGATGAAGCACCTTCTAAAATTTTTCTGCCAGTAACTGTACCGCCAGTGAACGCCACTTTATCACAGAGTTTATTTGAAGCGAGTTCCTCACCAGCGCCAGCCCCTGGTCCAGTGACAACATTGACAACTCCTTTAGGTAGGCCCGCTTCATGGATCAGTTCAGCGAGCTCCAAAGCTGTGAGAGGAGTCAATTCGGAAGGTTTTAAAATAACGGTACAACCTGCAGCAAGAGCCGGGGCTAATTTCCAAGCCGACATGAGAAGGGGATAGTTCCAGGGAATTATCTGTCCACAAACCCCTACTGGCTCACGAACGACAAAGCTCATTGAGTTCGCAGGAACTGACATCGTCTCACCGTGAATTTTAGTAGCGAGTCCTCCGTAAAACTCAAAACAATTTGCTGCGTCCGCCACGTCGAACTCAGCTTCTGCCAATGGCTTCCCACAGTTTCGAACTTCAAGCTCAGCAAGACGTTTTGATTCTCTTTTAATCAATTCGGAGATTCTGAAGAGGAATTTACCCCGATCAAGGGCTGTGGTGTTTTTCCAAACTCCTAAATCAAAAGCTTCCCTTGCAGCTTTTACGGCCTCAATCACATCTTCTCGGCTAGACTCTGGAACTGTCGCCAGTAATTCTCCATTACCGGGGTCAATGATTTCTCGCTTGGCTTTAGATTTCGCCTCTACCCATTCGCCTCGTACATACATTCGGTAGGATTTCATGCTTCTCTCCTTTATCAAAAGAAAAAACTAATTTTCGTGATACTTGGGTCCTGCATATTTATTTCGAACGTAAAATACCCAGAGTAGTACGAGTCCAACTACAAAAATGCCCATCACTTGCCCAGCCTGCTCATTCGGTGGCAGCATGAAGACAACAGTAATGAAAATCACCCAGGAAACTGCAAGTAAAGAGACTAATGTGCTGAATTTTCCTAGGTTCCAAGGGCCAATTTTCTCATGCTTTCTGGTAAGTTTAGCCCAGAGTCGAGTGGCAATGGGAAGGCCGTAAGAGATATAGAGAGCCACCGTTGCGATCGATACGACGGCACTATATAGGCTAATTGAGAAAGCTAAGATCAAGGCGAAAGTGGCAAGCGCCCAGATGGCTGGCGCAGGGGTTTTGTGAGTTTCATCTACTTTCGCTAACAAGTGGGAAAAGGGTAATCCTTTGTCTCTTGCAAAAGCGTAGACCATTCGTGAAGCAGACGTCATGCCGGCAAGACCACAGAGCCACATCGCTCCTGCGCACAAACCTACGACGACCGACCCGAAACCATCGCCCAAGTTATAGCGGAAGATATCTAGAAAAGCAGAGTCGCCCTTCTGTGTGAATTCCGCAAGGTCAGGGATCGAAAGAGTGACCGCCATCAACATAAATAGGCCGCTAAAAAACGAAAGAACGACGGCAAAGAATATTCCCCATGGAGCTTTTCGTCCGGGGTCGACAGTCTCTTCGGTGACGTGAGCTGAAGCATCGTATCCAGTTAGGGTCCATTGAGCCAGAAGTAGACCAATCATGAAGCTGTAGGGAACAGAAAAACCGTCTGTTGAGTTGAAGCGAGTTAAAAAGTTTAAAGGTTGTCGGAACCCTTTCATTCCCAGAGCAGTAATGAGAACGGCTACTACTATGACATGATAGATTGCAGAAAAATCATTCAGCCATCCCACGATTTTAATTCCTCGATAATTTAAAAATGCATGCGAAAAGAGCAGGGCCGCATAGAGGCTATTCACGACCCAAAGTGTGTCTGGAAGATGAAAAAGGGGGATTAAAAATCTAGCAAGACCGTAGTCAATTCCAGCAAGAATCGCGAACATTCCAATCGCATTAAAACAGGCAGTAAACCAGCCTATCGTTCGTCCTCCAAGAAAACTACTCCAATGGTAAAGAGCTCCTGCTGTAGGGTAAGCACTTGCAAGCTCAGCCATTGAAAGAGAGACGATGAAGGTAAAAAAGCCAACCAAAAGCCATCCCCAGAACATCTGGCTGGGACCGCCATGTTGCAAACCGTAACCGTAAAGTTGACTGATTCCTGTCAGAATCGAAACGACCGAGAAGGCCACAGCAAAATTGGAAAAACCGCTTAGCCCCCGCAGGAGTTCTTGGTTGTAACCAAGCTTAGCTAGTTCGTGAGCGTCTTTATTGATTTGATCTTGATCCCATTTCATTGCTGAAACTAGCCTTTCTTGATTAGACCGAACATTTGAACATTACCCAACTAGTTGGTAAAGTCCATTTTTTGAGGGGGTGAACATGAAATCAAAAATTGGTATTTTCTCATTTTCTTTTGGTCTAGCTGTTTTTGCAGCTTCCCACCCTCTTGACCCCTTAGATAAAAAAGAAATTGAAATAGCATCCAAATGTGTGAGGAGTGCTTCACACTTTCCTAAAGAGGGGATGTTTCCGTTAATTGCGCTGAATGAACCTCCTAAGGCTGAAGTGAGAGCCTTTGGTTCGGGCAATTCCTTTCGTCGCGAAGCCCTAATTTGGATCTTTGAGAAAAAAACCAACAAAACTTTCCAAGCCGTATGTGATCTTAAAAAATCAAAACTCCTTTCCTGGAAAGAAGAGAAAAATGCACAGCCTATGGTGTTGCTCGAGGAGTATGAAAAGCTGCCCGTCATCGTTAAGAAAGACTCTCGTTGGCAAGAGGCTATGAAAAAGAGAGGGATCACTGACTTTTCAAAAGTTCAAGTAGATACTTGGGCAGCTGGTCATTTGATTAATAGAGATTTTGACGACGGACGTCGTCTTTTAAGAGGAATCTCTTATCTGAAAGAAAATGACATGAACTTTTACGGAAGGCCCATTGAGGGTGTGATCGTTCTTGTCGATATGAACCAGGAAAAAGTGGTTGAACTGATTGATACAGGAGCGGTTCAAATTGCAGAAAAATCTGAACAATTTGATACCCAATCGCAAAGCCCCACGAGAAGAGATCTGAAATCTTTAAAAATTTCTCAGCCGGATGGGGTTAGTTACAAAAAAAGGGGAAATGAAATTATCTGGCAGAAATGGCATTTTCGTTGGACGCTTCACCCTCGCGAGGGGCTAGTTCTCTATGACATCGGATACGAGGATCAAGGAAAAATTAGGCCGATACTTTACCGAGCCTCTGTGTCTGAGATGGTTGTTCCTTATGGGGATCCTGATGGCAACTGGTCTTGGAGAAATGCTTTTGATGCAGGCGAGTATGGTATTGGACGATTAGCGGCTCCCCTTGAAAAGGGAAAAGATATTCCCTCAAACGGTGAACTTTTTAATGCAACGTTCAGCAATGATGACGGAAAAGCCTATGTTCGGAAAAATGTTGTGGGCCTCTACGAGAGAGATGGGGGAATGATTTGGAAGCACTGGGATATTTACTCCGATAAAAACGAAGCTAGAAGAGCCCGCGAATTGGTTATGACATTCACAACTGCAGTAGGAAATTACGATTACGCTTTCAAATGGATCTTTGGTCAAGAAGGTGGGATTAGGCAGGAATTAGATCTCACAGGCATCATGTTACCCAAAGGAGTGACTGCCAAGAATCTACAAGATCCAAAACTTCATGAGAGCGGACATTATGGCCATCTTGTGGCTCCGAATGTAGTGGCCCCTCATCACCAGCATTTCTTTAACTTTCGTCTCGATCTTGATGTCGAAGGCGAGAAAAACTCGGTGATGGAGATCAATACAAAAAGTGCCGAGAAGGGATCCGACAATCCTATGAATAATGTGATTCTGATGGAGGAAACGATCTTTAAAAAAGAGAGCGATTCCTGTCGGAACATGAGTCTTGAAGAGGCACGAAAGTGGCGAATATTTAACCCCAATACTAAAAATAGTTTGGGATACAATCCCGGCTATATTTTAATTCCCGAGGACAATACGATTCCTTACGCTCGCCCGGAATCTGCAGTGAGAAAACGTGCAGGGTTTATCGATTACCATTTTTGGACCACTCAATATCACCCCGACGAGATCTATTCAGCGGGGGATTTCATCAACCAAAACAAATTGGGCTACGGGCTGAAGCAGTGGGCCTCAAATGACGAGCCAATCGAAAATCAAGATTTGGTGACTTGGTACACAGTAGGAATTACCCACGTACCTCGACCGGAGGAGTGGCCAATTATGCCTGTGGCCCATTTAGGATTTAAGCTTCTACCCGGCGGATTTTTTATCAAAAATCCAAGTTTAGATTTACCTTAAATTTTTTCTAGAGAGCCTTTTTGAAGCAAAGTATCTAGATAACGATCGGCCAGTTTTTCTAGTAGGGCATTAGTTTTTAATCGATCATTGAGATTGGTAAAATCGACTTTGTCGATCTCTTGATCCTGATTAAAGCAAGAGAATACAAAAGTTTCTTTGCCAGTGACTGGATCTACATGCCGCTGAAGGCATTGGGCACAGACCTCTTTCATCATACATTGCATTGGCGAGTTTACCGAAGCGATAGCTATGTGATCGGGTTTGAAATAAGGTTTCAAAACACCATGTCGAGCTGCTCCCACTGCTGCCATCATGCGATCCGAACCGATCACAAAGATTCTATCGACGGTATTTAACGGAAACATAGGTTTACCCCCAAGCTCTCCTTTTCCATAGGCTTCCATCGCTTTGACGATGTTACCCACAAAAGAGCGGTCTTGAAGACGATTTGTTTTTATCGCTTCACCCGAATCAGTTGCCCAAATCATCTGATCGGTGGCCTCTTCGATCTCGTGTTGCTTAAAGAGGTCTGAGCTTTTCTTATATCCCGCAAAATAGAGCACTTTGCAGTTACGAGCTTTAAGGGCTCGCGAGATACTCAATAAAACTGCATTTCCCAGTCCGCCACCAGCCAATAATACTGTTTCATTTTCTGCAATTTCACTTGGCGCACCTGTGGGTCCCATGACAACGACGGGCTCTCCAGGCTTAAGTATGGAGCAAAGCTTAGAGCTTCCCCCCATCTCCAGCACAATCATACTTAGAAGATCTTTTTCTTTATCGACCCAAGCTCCAGTAAGAGCTAGAGCTTCCATAGTAAGTCTCGAGCCATCGATCATGTGTGCAGAGGTCTCGTAATTTTGAAACCGGTAAAACTGCCCGGGTTCAAATCGAGTGGCTGCATAGTGGCCTTTAACAATAACTTCCACAATCGTTTCGGTAAGACGAACAACCTTAACGACTCTTGGTATCAACGCTTCATCGAGATGTTTGAGTAAATGATCAAATCTTAAAGTGTCTGAAGGAGTTTTTTCTGCTAATCGAATATCGGTTTCAAAAAGTTTGAATACCTCTTGAGTTCCGTGCTTGGCCGAGGCCATAGCTTTAACCACATTTCCGGCATAGTCGGGGTGGTTGTCACCATAATAAGAAACGAATTTCCCCTCATTTTCATAAGAGAGTAAAAACGCGTTTTTATCTGCTTTGTTAGCCTCGACAAGTTTCCAGCTTTCCTCGGCCTTTTCAGCTCTGAATTTTTTAAAGAAATTGCCACGGTCATCCAACTTGAAACTTCCAGGAAATTCTCGTTCATAGATTGTATTTGGGCTTGTTCCTGCGGCCACCATGACCGATTTTGCGGGTAGGGTCAGGGTCTCGCCACTAGCTCTTTTAAAGATAATCGCTTCAACCGCACCATAGGAATCTTTTACGGCTTCGACAGGAGTCATATTTTCAATAAAACCGATGCCCTCTTCCAGAGCCTTTTCTACTTCCTCGTGGTTCAGTCGATAGGCCGGAGAATCGGTAAGTTTTTTACGATAGGCAACACTGACTCCGCCCCACTCACGGCAAAACTTGATAAAGTTAGGTTGGCGCTTTTCTTTCTTGGCTAAAACTCTCTCTTCGCGGATGTTTTTTCCGTGTTCAATAAAGGTTTTTAAAATCTCTTTCTCCTCTGGTGAACACAACGCCCACGTGGCCTCTTCGCCAATGGCCCGGCTTACACCTTCAAAACGCTCGAGGGCTTTTTCGACTTGAAGTGGGTAATAAGCCATGAGTTCTGTCGCAGTATCTATCGCAGTTAGTCCACCCCCAATAACAAGGGCAGGAAGTCGGACTTGAAGATTCGCCATTGAGGGTTTTTTGAAAGCTCCGGTGAGTTGGAGAGCCATCAAAAAATCCGAAGCTTTTCTAATGCCCCGACACAAGTTGTTCTTCATGTCGATAATCGTCGGCTTACCAGCACCAGTCGCTAAAGCCACATGATGGAATCCTAATTTCCAAGCATCTTCGAGATTAAGGGTTCCTCCAAAGCGAACTCCACCGTAGAATCGAACACTTTTTCTTCGTAAAAGGCTTAAGTAGATAACCGAGAGAAAGTTTTTGTCCCAACGAACCGTAATGCCGTACTCAGAAACACCCCCAAAACCCATCAGAAATCTCTCATCAAGGTCCTTTTTGAGTTCAGAGAAGTTTTGAATAGGTTTAGGTAACGTTTTGCCTCGTCCCGTCAGGATGGGGTCCACGGGTTCGAGTTTCAGAGCATCAATTCCAACGACCCCGAAACCTTCGTTAGCAAAATAGTGTGCAGCCGTGTAACCCGCAGGTCCAAGTCCGACCACTAAAATGTTTTTCCCATTGTATGGAAGAGCGTAGGGTCTTTTGCGATTAATGGGATTCCATCGGGTTAGTAAACTATAAATCTCAAATCCGTAAGGGAGATTCAGAACATCGCTCAATGTGCCGGTCTCTGTTTGGGGAATATTGACGGGGTCTTGTTTTTGAAAAATACAACCCTTCATGCAGTCGTTACAGATTCTATGTCCCGTTCCAGGGCACATCGGATTGTCGAGCATAATCATCGATAAAGCTCCGATAATCTCTCCCTCTCGTCGGAGCACATGCATTTCAGAGATTCGTTCATCAAGAGGACAACCGGTCAGAGGAATACCTAGAGGATTGTTTTTATAACCCCCCGTTTTTTCTTCAAAGCCTTTTGAGCAAGAGTCTTTTTTTCTTTCGTGACAATAAATGCAATAATCTACTTCTCGGAGATACTCTTTTGTGGTCATTCTAGGATCGGTAAGCTTAAAGCCTACACGGTGACGTAAGTGTTCGTCGGGCCCATAGACCATTTCTGGAAGTTGAGGTTTGGGTTGAAGAGTATCAACGAGATGTTCGAAATCGAGTTTTTCTGCTCTCACGAACGAACCCCACCCTAGGATCGCTTTTCGGCGACTCGGATCTATCCACACTTGAACGCACCAATCTTCAAAAGTCCTGAGGGCAGAGACTACTTTTTCAGTCGCATTTGATCCGGGAAAGTGAAGAAGCAAGTTCTGAAGGCGGTTCTTTTCTAGGGTCCCTAAAGTACCAGTCTTTAGTTGTTTCTCCACATCAAGCAGGAATAGAACGATTTCAGCAAGACGAACTTCATCCTCTTTGGCAGTTTGTAACGGAGCTTGTTCAATGACTTTTTTGATGAGGCCATCTATTTTTTTCCACTCGTCTAACGAACAGGGTGTCTCTCCAAATCTTTTGAAGACTCTGATATTTAAAAAATCTTTTTTGAATTTAAACGTGGGCTGAAGTTCTCGAGTCGTTGTTTTTGCGAGAGCGGTATGATTGGTGATGTTAAACAGTTTTGCAATAAATTCTCCAACGACTTTAGCCGTGTCGATAAGTGTATTGCCTTCCTCAGCATAAGGCGTTTCCGGACCTAGGAGTTTAAATTTCTTAGCAGTTTCCGGAGATGTCTCTTCACAATATTTCCAAAACTCTTCGTGGAGTTCTCTGAGCTTTACTGGATTATAAAGGTCTGAAAATTTAAAGCCGCTGATACCTAATGGGAGGTCTTTTATGTCGTTCATCATATTAAGATCGTTGTCATTTTTGACGCAGTGATAGCGCAAAGCATTACGTTTGTCATCACTGCACTAAATAAGAGATTAGATTAAATTTGGGTTATGGAGTTTTTTTAATCTTGTTGCCTAATTTACGAACTTCTTTAGAGGCCTTATCCATCGAATTAGCTAATGTTTTAGCACCTTTAGCCGCAATTTCCATTCCTTTAGAAGTTGCCTCTAAACTTTGAGAAATTCTCTCCGGAGTCACGATTTCTTTGGCTTTTTCAACAGCGACTTTGGAACCTGAGACGCCCGCCGAAACTGCGTCTTTGACTAACGAAGCGGCTTTACCTGCTTCTTGGGATAGCTGAGCGGCTTTGGATTTTAGGTCCTTTGCTTTTTTTAAAATCTCGTTAATGTCAGGTTTTTTCATAGGGTTTATCCATTCAAAGTGATGCCGGCCGGGCGAATGATGTTAAGAAGGTTTTGAAAGTTTTTCATCACTTTTTTAGAGATTTCTGCAGAGCTATTTTGAGTGGGTCGGCGATTTGAGCTATCTGGGCCCTTCGTCATCGTTTTGAGAATCCTTCCTTCGCGGTCATAATCAATAGTTACAGTGCCGACTCCTCTTTGTGAAATCATGGTGGGCTTTCCTTGAGAGCCGTATCTAAAACTAATTGAATTAGAGGTGCCGTCCGTCATTTCAGTAATCTTTCCAAGACGGTCATATTTAAGCGAGACTACCTGACGATTACTATTGCTCGCCCTGACTAAATTTCCTCGGTTGTCATATTCAAATTTAGAGGTTAGACCATTTTGAACCACGGTAGAAATTTTTCTCCAGCGAGAATCATATTCGATCTTTAGAGATTCTTGAGTGTTTGTTTTTTCGGTTAATAGCCCATCGTTGTTATATTTATAGTTTGTTGTGTCTCCATTTTTTGTGACTTGTTGGGGCTTGCCACAACAAGGGGTAAATATGGTAACAACATTCCCCTGTGAGCCTTTTGTTTCTTGTTTGTAGAGGTACTTAGAACCATCTGTTCGACTTTTGATAAAAAACTCATCCATCTCCTCTAAAGTTCCTGTTTTATCTTTTAGAGTTACTTTTGTCGTAAAATTATTTTCAGGATCTGAAGCATTTCTGCCATAGGAGTAGGTAATTTCTAAACCCTCTTTTTCCTTGTGATAGATCACAAGACCATTGTCATCATATCGAAAGTCGCGGGTCACAGGAGAGCTTTTTGATTCGCTTACGTAGACAATCTGAGTTAACAAGTGGGGATACTTTTTGTTTTCGTATTTGTACTGAAAAATTTGTCCATTTGAATCTGTGACTCCCAAGAGATTTCCATTCGGGTCATAGGTGTACTTAGCTTTGCGATTCTGATTATCGATAATTTCAGTGATTCGATCCTGCCTCCAACTCAGTTTAATGCTAGAGGCTTTATCTTGATCATGTACTTCAGTGAGTTGCGCTTTTGGATTGGTCGAGTAGATAAAATTAAATGTAATATTATTTTTATCAATGTGCTTGATGAGTCGCCCTTCTTTATCAAAGACTTGAGTCAGTCCCTCTTTCTCTCTTATCCATTGATTATTTTTAAACTCTAGAGTTTGCAATCCGTATTCATTGGAGGTTAAGACCTCTCCCTGGGGTATAGAGACAGCGATTTGATATTTAGATGCCATTTCAGCCCTGAACGAAGCATTCGTTTTTAATTGGCGAACCATTTTTTCGGGAAGTTGAAGTGTTTTCAAATCCTCATCACTCAGTTTTCGGCCCTTTTTTAATTCAAAATAGCCTCGTTTGACCGCATCAAAAAACTTTTCCCGATTGGCAGGATCCTCTTTTTGGGGACGGAAGTAGATGGTGTTTCCTGTGCCACCATCTCTTAAAATGACATTTCTTTCGGCTGTTGTAGTTAATGTGCTTTCGAAGGGGGAGGTCCAGCCCCAACCAAAAATACCAGACCAACCAGTCACTTCATTAATAGCAGTAATGCTGTTATAGGTTCTAACGACTTCAAGAGGAACCGAAGAGTTAGTGATACTAAAATCGATATAGACTGCGTTCATTCCCCCATTGACCCGATTTACAACGACCGCTTGGGCTAACGAAGAAATAAGCAGAGTCCAAAAAGCTAACACCAATAGTTTTTTTGAAGGGTTTTTCATTCTAATTATTATACCCTCTTATTGTTATTAATTGAGTCGCAAACCAGCTAAAATTTATTGGGTGCACCGAGTTAGGGAACCGTTTGTGACACGACTAGACTTTGATCTGAACAATTTTCCAAATAGCGAAACCGCCAGCAAACTGAAGGGACATCATGATCATTAGAAGAACCCATCCTGGGACAGTTGTGAACATGGGTCCAATTCGCTCAGGGTCTAAAGCATAGAGCACTGCAGCCAAGGCAAAAGGCATGAGCACCACGATAACCCCTTGCAAAACACCCTGCGATACCATGGCAGAGATTTTAGATTCCACTTTGATTCTCTCGCGAATGGTTACTGAAATGGTATCAAAAGTCTCTGCGAGATTACCTCCGGTCTCTTTCAAAATATTTACACTGGTAGTAAACATCTCAATATCATCTGCAGGCATCCTTACGGATAGGTTTGCCATGGCATCTTCTAAGGTAACGCCCAATTTGTTTTGAGAAAGAACAAGACCAAATTCTTGAGAGATAGGGTTGGGTAACTCTTCAGTTACAATCTGCAGGGCTTGGGGCACGTTGAGTCCTGAACGTAAACCATTTGACATAAGAGACAGACCGTCAACCATTTGAATGACAAATTTTTTAATCCTTCTTTTGTGTAGAATAGACAGAAATCGACGTGGAAGTGTCCATCCAAGAGCAACAAAAAGAAACCCAAAAAAGACGCAGCCTCCGACGGAGGGCGCAAAAAAGAGAATTCCCAAACCAAAAAGGCAAACAAGATAAAGCACATAAAAAAGTTTTATTCTTTCTGCAGAGGTGGTTGAAAACATCAAGTCAAGTAAACGAGCCATCTCGTCTCTCTCAGAGCTGTTCCTCATTCCAATCCAGCCGTAAAGTTGCTCTCCATTTAATAAAAGACCCACCAAAAGAGCCCCACCGACCCAGCCTATTGAAAGAATTTTTAAACCTGTGACTAACATAGTTATCCCACTGAAAAAATTCCGCGCGGAATTTTGATTCCTTGTTGATCTAGCTCATCA
>Ga0214923_10001822_pt1 | contig 29572 bp, 27 predicted proteins | sample LL1510_MetaG_FD_177993 | JGI IMG/M metagenome (GOLD analysis project Ga0214923, IMG submission 177993) | Freshwater microbial communities from Lake Lanier, Atlanta, Georgia, United States - LL-1510 | ecosystem: Environmental > Aquatic > Freshwater > Lake | place: USA: Georgia | collected...
CTTACAACAGTAACTTTAGAGGGTGCTACGCCGGTATTGGATTTACATACGACCCAGTATCAGATATGTTTTTATTACCGCAAGTACTTACTAATACACCGCAAGACCCCGTCCCCTAATAAGGCCCCCCGATGCTCGGCTATAGCGCACTATCAGAAGCACCATTTTCTGCGCTGGCCGGAGGGGTTAGCCCGAACGTATCCGTCAACGTAACCGGAGTTCAAGCCTCTGGTGCAGTTGGTACTGCTACAGTCAACGCCGATGCTAATGTAACGCTAACTGGGGTTCAAGCTTCCGGGGCAGTGGGTACCGTAGTAGTTAGCGCGGGGTCTGATGTTTCTGTCAGCGTAACTGGAGTTCAAGCCGCTGGTGCAGTTGGTACTGCTATAGTCAACGCCAGTGCTAATGTAACTCTAACTGGGGTTCAAGCCTCTGGTGCAGTTGGTACTGCTACTGTATCTGGTGCATCAAACACATCTCTAACTGGGGTTCAAGCCTCTGGCGCCGTTGGTACTGCTACCGTATCTGGTGCAGCAAGCGTAACGGTAACTGGAGTTGTTGGCACAACCCAACTAGGCACGGTCACATTCCCGGTAAACGTTACTGTAAATCTAAGTAGCGTAGATTATGCTTGGGGGTCAGATGGTTGGGGTATCCTGCCTTGGGGTGCAGGTGTTGGCCTTTCTGCGCTTCTTGGAACTACCCAACAGGTGGCGGGTGGCGCAGCGGTTGTCAGCGTTACCGGTGTTAACGCTTCTGGACAAGTAGGCACACCTAGCTTCCAACTTGATGCAAGTATTTCCGTAACCGGCCTAAGCGCCTCTGGTGTTGTGGGGGATGTTACTGTTGTGGCCGGGACTAATGTTTCTGTCACTGTAACCGGTATAAGCGCCACAACATCTTTAGGGTCTGTTTCTGTAGCAATAGACGCAGACGTAGTTGTGGCCAACTATGCTTGGGGTTCGGATGGTTGGGGTATTCTGCCTTGGGGTGCGGGTGTAGGCGCGGCTGGGCTAGTTGGAACCCCCAGCTTCCAGCTCGATTCGGTTTTATCCGTAACAGGGGTAAGTGCCACCGGCCAGATAGGAACCCCCACACTACAACTAGATACTGTAGTGCTTGTTACAGGAGTAAGTGCTTCTGGTGTCGTAGGAACAGTACTTATATCTGCAGATGCAGAGGTAAATCCTACCGGCGTAAGTGCTTCTGGACAAGTTGGTACACCTAGCTTCCAATTAGATGCCGTAATAAACGTAACCGGAGTAACTGCATCTGGTAGTGTAGGCTCAGTAACAGTTATTTTTGATACTAATGTATCTGTTGTAGGCGTTAGCGCATCAGGGGTAGTGTCATCAGTATCTGTAAATGCTGCCGCAAACGTATATCCGTCTGGCGTTTTTGCAACAGGAGCGGTGGGCACTGCGCAAGCCTCTATTGGAATAAATGTTCCTGTTACTGGTGTAGTGGGCACGGGAGTAATCAATTCCGTACAGGTAACACAGGGTATCCTTATATCTGGGGTAAGTGCTACAGGAATAATCGGCACACCTTCGGTATCTGGTAGAGCATCCGTATCTGTATCTGGCGTATCTGCTTCTGGGGCAGTTGGGTCAGTAGTTGTCCAATTTCCGACAGTTGTATTGACCCCGGTAGTTGCCACAGCGTACCTAGGAAATGCAAACGTACAGGGTCCAGAAACAGTATATTTAACGACTTTAGTACAAATAAATGCGTATCTAGGTACCGTACAGTTTGATGAAAACGCCTACATATATGTGACTGGCGTAACAGCAGTTGGATTAACCTCTAGGGTGCTGGTGTGGGGTACTATTGACGATGGGCAATCTCCGAATTATGTTACAGTATCATCTACACAAACACCGGGATTTACTTCAGTAAATACAAGCCAATCACCCAATTGGGTTCAGATAGCCGCCTAAAGGAACAAAAATGCCTAGTACTTATTCACCACTACTTAGATTAGAACTTCAGGCTACTGGGGAAAACTCCGGTACTTGGGGTACGATTACCAATACAAACCTGTCCACTATTCTTGAACAAGCTGTGGCAGGTACTGTAAATATTTCTATCACTGGCCAATCCAGCCCAATCACGCTGACTAGTAATAACGGTGCTTCAGACCAAGCCCGCACGGCGATTCTTTTGGTTACTGGCACCAATGCAAGCCCCATCAGCCTTGTAGCTCCGTCTACCAGTAAGGTATACATAGTAACTAATGCTTCAAACCAACCAATTACTATCAAGGGGACGGCAACTACCGGCGTAGCAGTTGCGGCTGGAACAAAGCAATTTGTTTACTACGATACAAACAGCAATGACTTTGTGGCGCTAACAGCCACTGGTACGGTGTCTTCGGTTGCAGCTTCTGGTGGCACTACGGGGCTGTCGTTTACTGGTGGCCCAATTACAAGCTCGGGAACGCTTACCCTTACTGGAACGCTCGCCGTAGCAAACGGCGGTACTGGGGTCACGGCATCAACTGGGTCTGGCTCAAACGTGCTTAATACCGCGCCGTCCTTAAATAACAGCAAGTTCACAACGGCCCGAGAATCTATTACGGTGTCTGCTACCGCAGCTACTGGTACCATTAACTATGATGTTTTGACGCAAACAATTTTGTACTATACAACCAATGCAAGCGGCAACTTTACCATCAATATTCGTGGTAACAGCTCTACAACGTTAGATTCAATGATGTCGGCTGGCGAAGCAATTACCCTTGTGTTCTTAAATACTAACGGCGCCACAGCTTACTATAATTCGGCTCTAACTATTGATGGCACTTCGGTTACTCCCAAGTGGCAAAGCGGTGTTGCACCTACCAGCGGCAACGTTTCGTCTATTGACTCTTATGTATATACAGTAATTAAAACCGCGTCCTCTACATTTACAGTATTGGCGTCGCAAAATAAGTTTGCCTAAGGGATAAAAATGGCTCCTCCGCTTATTACCACCACTGGTACATCGTCTGCTTACGGTTACGCGCCACTAAATTCTAATTCGTCTGGACCTACATGGATTGGCGTATACGCTAGAGGGACAACAAGCACCCCATTTATTGCAGTAGATAATAGCAATAATGTTTTTGTTAATTCGGCGGGTACCCTATTAAAAATAGCCATTGATGGAAGTTTAACGTCTCAGAAAAGTAATACGCTTCCAATAGGTGGAATTCTATATAGCGCTAGTGAAAATGCCATTTATTCTAGTACTACTGGAGCCGCGTCTTTTAACTCTAGGCTTACTAAAGTAAACGCTACTACATACGCACAAATAGCTTCTGTTGAAATTGGTAACGGAAGTAGTAGTAATAGTGTAACTTCTGCGGGTCCAGTGTACGTAAATTCAGCGGGCACTAGTGTTTATTGCGCAGTTACTTATAGTGACTATACTGTCTCTACGTATTCATATATTGGGTTATCAGTATTTAATTCAACTTTTGGTGTAAGAACCTTAGAAACCAAATATGGTTGGTCGAATTCACCCATAGGAGGGCAAACACACGCAAACGTTTTTGGCGGTGGATTTGTTTTCTATAATAATAATTTTTATTTTGGTGGGCAGTCTAATAACGTTGGTAGCTCGCAAGCAAATATTCTCAAATGTAACACTAGTGGTAGTTTCACTTGCTATGGGTTTAGTGGTACCTCTTCTCAAAGTAGTGGTCTTATCGTAGATGGAAGTGGGTATTTGTATTTTAGATATTCAAATAGTAGCGGGTATTTCCTCGCAAAAGTTCAAGATAATGGCTCTTCATATACAACTATATGGGCGCGGCAGTTTACTGTAGGTGCTGGGACAGTATATCAAGCCGGTGGTAGTACAACAGATTTAAATGGAAATTCATATTTACCATTTGTTTATACAAATGGCGGAAGTTCTGTAGCTATTATTTTAAAATATGATGCTTCTGGTAATTTAGTTTGGCAAAGAAGTATTGATGGGGGAACAGCTACAATTAACATAGGCAACGCTTTAGCAAAAGGCAATGTTGTTTATGTATCGCTTGGAATAGGTAATAACTCTGTCATTTGTAAACTGCCCAGTGACGGTAGTGGAACCGGCTCGTATACTATTGGCGGGCAGTCTATTACTTACGCCACGGTCAGCACTATTTCTAGCGCATCTGCCAGTCCCGGAAACCCCGTATCTATTACGGCGCCTTCTTTTGGCGGTGTTGGGGTATCTTCTCCGCTATCAGGTGTAGCTGCGGGCACTGTTACTACTCCGTCACTTGCCTATAACTATGGTGCTGTCTAATGAATATGCGCCTTAGCATTGCCGCCTTAACTCTTAGCGCTTCTGCGCTTGTTGGTATTGCCGTAAATGAGGGGTATAGCCCTGTTGCGTATGAGCCGGTAAAAGGTGACGTGCCAACCATTGGGTTTGGTACTACTGAAGGGGTTAAGCACGGCGACAAAATTACTCCAGAACGGGCTTTAGTTCGTTTACTTAAAGATGCGGACAAGTTTCAAACCGCGGTCAAGACCTGTGCGCCAGTGCCAATGTTTCAATACGAATTTGATGCGTATGTTTCATTAACTTACAATATTGGCGCTAAGAACTTTTGTAGTTCTACGCTAGTACAAAAACTTAAAGCCGGGGATTATGCCGGGGCGTGTAAAGAAATTCTTCGCTGGGATAGGTTTAAGGGCAAACCACTCGCAGGTCTAACAAAACGCAGGCAAAAGGAGTATGAACAGTGCTTGGGTTCTTAACTAACAGATACATTTTGGGTGGATTGGCCGGGCTTGTAATGCTCGGTTTTGTCTATTTTAAAGGCATCAATCACGGCAAAGAAGTTGTCCAACAGAAGTGGGACGCGTATAAAGTAGAGCAAGAACGAGAAGTTCAACTGCTCAAAGACCAAGCCCGTGAAACCGAACAAGCCTTTCAGAATAAAATAAACAAGATTCAAAAGGAAAAAGTCAATGCAAATCAGATTGCTACTACTCGCTATAACGCTCTCATTGACAGCCTGCGCAGCCGCCCCAAAACCCGTCAAGACCCAGTGCCCAGCGATTCCGGAAGTGGTGTGGGATGTACGGGTGCGGGATTGGCAAGGGGAGATGCAGAGTTTCTTGCTGGGTACGCTGCCGACGCAGCAAGGCTTCAAATTGCCTATGAATCATGCCGTGATGCCTACGAAGTAATTTATCATGGCGCTAAGTAAACTCGTATTTAAGCCCGGTATTAACCGAGACCAGACCAATTATGCGTCTGAAGGCGGCTGGTATTCGTGTGATAAAATTAGGTTTCGTTCCGGGTTTCCAGAAAAAATTGGTGGTTGGCTGCGGTATACCGCTACAAGATTTATTGGTGTATGCAGAAGCTTGTTTAACTGGGTAACCGACGACGGCAACAACCTCTTAAGTATCACTACAAACAATAAAGTATATGTAGAAGCCGGTACAAAGCTATTTGACGTAACCCCTATACGTTTAATTTTTGTACAAAATGCGCTATCCGGTGTTTCTTCTACGGGGCAGGTAGGTAATGTTACGGTGACTACTGTATGAGTTTATTATCCGTTGATTCTGGCTCTAACCAAATAACTGTCACGATTACAAATCATGGCGCGCTTAATGGCGACTATGTAAATTTTGCTGGAATTGTTTCTGCATTGGGAAATATTCCTATTTCAGAGCTAAACGGCGACCACCTAATTTCTAATACCACAACCAACACATTTACCATAACCACGATAACCAGAGCAACTAGTAGCGCTACATATAATGGCAATATTGTAGCTACGTTTGATATCCATTCCGGTAATGCCACGTCTAGCTTCGGTTACGGCTTCGGTGCAGGTACGTGGAGTAGAGGCGCTTGGGGTTCTTCTACTGACGTACCTATTGTTTCTCCCCCCAGATTGTATTCTGAAGATAGATATTTTAATAATCTTCTATTCTGTATTCGGAATGGAGACATCTATATCTGGACGTACATAAATTCTGGGTCGTTCTTTGCCCGAGCAATCCCTCTTGCGTTATATCCCGGAGCTAATAGTGTTCCGTCAATCGTAGGCAGCATTCTTTTCTCTCAGCAAGATGGGCACTTGATTTCGTTTGGGGGTACTAATTATCTGACCAATACGTACGACCCCCTATTGATTAGGTGGTCTAATCAAGACGAACCTTGGAACTTTGCCCCTACCCCCACAAATAGCGCTGGGTTTTTGCGGGTATCTAACGGTTCAGAAATTGTACAAGCATTAAGAACTCGCCAAGAAATTCTTGTATTTACTGATTCTTCACTGTATTCATTGCAGTTCTTAGGTACGCAAGATGTCTTTGGTCTACAACAGCTAGCAGATAACACGTCAATCATTTCTCCCGATGCCGCCGTCACAATTAACAACGTTACGTATTGGATGGGGGTGGATAAGTTTTACGTGTATAACGGTCGAGTTGATACGCTCCCCTGCACGCTACGCCAATACATTTTCCAAGACATTAACCGAGCCTGTCAGCCGCAGATTGTTTCCGGTACTAACGAAGAATATAACGAAGTAATCTGGTTCTACCCGAGTGCAGACTCAAACGAAGTCAACAGATACGTAATCTATAACTACGTAGAACAAATTTGGTATTACGGCACCATTGAACGTACCGCTTGGTTGGATACCCCATTGCGTTCATATCCACAAGGCACTGACACAACCGGCCTCATTTACGACCAAGAACGCGGTGTAGACGCAGATGGTTTGCCTTTAGCGGCGTATATTTCTTCGGGTGACATAGACATTGAAGACGGCGACAAATTTATGTTGATTCGACGCATTGTGCCCGACATAAACTTTAATGGCTCAACCTCGGCTAACCCCACGGCTGTTTTAACTGTTTCCCCAAGAAATTTTCCGGGGCAGGCGTATCAGACAAACAATCTAGAAGGTACAGGGCTTAGTAAAAATGTGGTGCGTAGCGCATCGTCGCCAATTGACCAGTATACAAACCAAGTATTTGTGCGCGCTAGAGGTAGACAGTTTGCGTTTACCATTAGCTCTACCGCTTTAGGAGTTCAATGGCAGTTGGGGATGCCTAGAATTGATGCTAGACCAGATGGTACTAGGGGCTAATTATGGGCATGATTAAATTTAAATCTCCTTCTTTGCCAATACCACATAGAATGTATGATGAAGGCCAACAGCACCAGCTTAACCGGTCCCTGCGTATTTACTTTGAACAACTAGATTCCAGAACTCCAATTGAGCATGAGCTTTTTCAGGGCGGTTTGTTTAATGGGCAGGGAACTGGTTTGGTTATGCCATATGGTTCTTTTTATAGCACGCAAACGCAAACCGCCGCTAATACAACTACCGCATATGCCGTAACGCTAAACAATACTGATTTAAGTAATTGGGTAACCCTATCCAATGGGTCTAGACTTAACGTAGCGTACGACGGTATTTACAACTTTCAGTTTAGTGCGCAGCTATCAAACGACAGCAATGCTTCTATAGATATAAATATGTGGCTACGCAAAAACGGCGTCAACTTAGCTAATACAAACTCTTTGTTTGGGCTTTCTGCAAGAAAAAGTCCGGGAGACCCGTACCATGTATTAGCTGCACTAAATATTTTTGTGTCGCTAGCCGCTGGAGATTACATTGAGCTTTATTGGTCTACAACTAGTACAAGTGGAACTATAATATACGTGGCTCCCTTGGTTAGCCCCGATAGGCCCGCTACTCCGTCGGTTATCTCTACACTTTCATTTGTATCTGCTCTATCTACATGAGTATAATCTACCAAAAGTAAAGGACTTTGTATGGCCCTAGCTCCCCTTGTCGGAATGATTGGTGCCCCACTGCTGGAAGGCGTAGTGGGCGGTTCTGTTTTGGGCCTGTCTACTGGGGCGCTTGGCGCTGGCCTAGCTGGACTTACTGGTCTTGCTCAAGGTCACGGTCTCGTGGGGTCTGCGTTAGACGCGGCTGGCGGGTACGGCATGGCTGGTGGTGTAAGCGATTTGGCCAAATTTGGTAACCAACAACTTGCTTCTGGCGCTGCAGGAGATATATTTGGTGGGGCGCCAAACGTTGTTAATTCTGCTGGTACGTTTTCACCTTCTCTATACGATAAATTAGGCGCTGGTATTGAAGGCTTAACTAAAGATGGTGGAGCAGCGGCGTTTAAAGGTGCAACGGGCAGGTCTGTTCTTTCGTCATTGGGCGTACCTGCGGCTAGTGCTGCTCTAACTAGCGTAATGCCACCAATTAACTCTATGCAGTATGGCGCGCCGCCGGACCCGTATGCTGGTAGTTTTTCAGGCAACTTTACCCCAATTTCTGATTTGCGCAAACAAGCGCAGTTAGGTTTTGCAGAAGGTGGTATTGCAGATTTAAATCAAACAGATAACTATGCAATTGGTGGCGCGTTTGATGCTAGAACGCATTTACCGTCGTATGATGAACCGATGGAAACATATGCTAGAGGCGGGTACTTGAACGGCCCCGGTGATGGTATGAGCGACTCTATTCCCGCTACTATTGCTGGTAAACAGCCCGCGCGTTTGGCCGATGGTGAGTTTGTTGTACCTGCTGATGTGGTATCACATTTAGGTAATGGCTCGACCAAAGCGGGCGCACAGCGCCTCTACGCCATGATGGATAAAGTTCGCAAGGCCCGAACTGGCACTACTAAACAAGGTCGCCAGATTAATGCTAATAAATACATGCCTGCCTAAGGAATAAATATGTCTCGCGTATCTTTGCTTTATTCTGACATCCCTGACCTTCCGCGAAATGCTTTTACGCATATTGGTGACAAGCGCATCAAACCTGAGGGTGGCGGTAAAGGTGGCGGCGGCAGTAGTACTACGACTGTACAACAAAGCGTACCTAAAGAACTTGTACCGTATATTAAAGAAGTAATTGACCAAGGCAGAAATGTTGCTGCTTTACCATACCAGCCATATGGCGGGCAACGAACCGCTAGTTTTACTCCAGAGCAAAAGGCCGTGCAGGCGGGAGTTATGGGCCTGCAAACCCCCAAAGAATTTAAAAAGGCTATGCGGGGTGCGGAAGCAACGGGTGACTTAGGCTACTCCACCGCTCAGCGGGGGTTAAATCGTGCGCTTAACTTCACTCCCGGAACTTTTAGTGGTAACGAAGCCGCTTATTATGCGGACCCCTATCAGCAGGCTGTAACGAATATTGCACTACGAGAAGCGCAACGCTCAGGTGATATTGCCGCTAGAAACGCAAATTTACAGGCTGCTGCACAAGGTAACTACGGCGCAGCGCGTAACGCCCTAATGCAGTCTGAACTGCAGCGCAATTTGTCTCAGAATTTAAGTGATATTCAAGCTAGGGGCAGTGAAGCGGGCTATCAAAACGCCCAACAACAATTTGAACGAGACCGAGCTGCAGCTGCAGCAGCTGCGCAATTGGCGGGGCAGGTGGGCACATCTGGGTTAAGCACCTCACTCCAATCTTCACTTGGGTTAGGACAACTAGCTGGCCAATATCAAGGCGCTAATCTTCAGAACCTTGAGGCTAAACGCGCGATTGCGCAACAAATACAAGACCAGAACCAGAAGGTTCTTTCGCAACGCTATCAAGACTTCCTTTCTCAAAAAGGATATCCCAAAGAAACGGTTGCATTTTTGTCAGACCTTGTACGAGGCAATGCACCGCTATATGGAACAGTTCAGCAAACAACCACCCCCGCGCCTAACCTGCTTTCGCAACTTGCCGGTCTTGGTGGCGCTGGATATACGCTGGGCAAATTAACTAATACATTTGCTGAGGGTGGGCATGTTAGCGGTCTTCCTTCAATTAGTCTTGCTAAATTAGGTTAAGGATAAACTATGCAGGAACCTAAAAATTATTTAGTGCCTAATGCGCAAGAAATCCTGTCTAATTTAGTAAAAATTGGGCTGTCTAGTCCTGAAGGCAAGAAACAAGTACAGCAGTTTTATACCAATCCGCCGCCTTGGATGACTCCAAGCGAAGCAAAGTTGTATGTGCCGTTGGCAGCCGAACGCCTTGACAGAATCGCCAAAGAAATAGAAAAAATTGCCGCGCCTACGACTACTGTTGTTGAAGATAAGCTAGCCGGATTAGCTGGGCTAAACGCGCAACAGCCGCAAGGGCAGGCACCGCAGCAAGAGCAACAGCAAGAACAACAACCAGAAGCACAGCCGCAGGGTGGCGTAGCCGACCTTCCTGTGTCGGATGATATGTATCAAGAACAAAGCATGGCTGGCGGAGGGATTGTTGCATTTGATGGTGGTGGCGAAGTTCAACGCTTTGCTAACCAAGGATTAGTTGCGATTAACATACCCCAACTGCGCGACAACTATAGATTTCTTGTGCAACAATACAATGCATTGCCAGACGGTAGTCCCGAAAAAGCGCAAATAGCTGAGATTATTCAACAGATTGATAGTAAACTAAACCCCTCTACTCCCGAAGGGATTACTGCGGTACAACCGAAAGTGCCCGTAGCGCCGCCCAAAGCAAACCCCCTTGCAGGCGCTTTGTCTAAATCAAACGCAGAAATTGAATTATATAAAAAAGCAATTGCTAATCTTAAAAATAGAACTGAACTTACTCCTAAAGAAATTTCTGATTTAAGTTCCGTTTATATGAAAGAGCGCGGAGAGGCTGGAGCTGAATTTAAGGGTAAAGCAGAAGCATTAATTGCAAAACAACAAGCTAGAGTCAATGAAATTGGTAAAGATTCTGATTTGCGCGCCGCGCTTAAATTTTTTGCTGAACTAGCCGCTTCACCAACGCAATCTTTTGGGGCTAATATTGGGCGGGCAGGTAACGCGGCGCTTTCATATTACGATACTGCAGAAGAGAAAAAACAAGCTGCTCAGGCCGCTTACGACTCTATGCAAGTTAATTACAATATGGCCCGCGCTGCTGAAGCTAGGGGCGACCTTGATTCTCGTGATAAATATTTACGCGATGTTCGAGACGATAGGCGGCAGGCTACGACTGCAGAAGCACAACTACTTAATTCTCAAGGTATGCTTGCTGCTAAACAAATGGAAGGCATTATTAACCTTAGCAAACTTGACACTGAAAGATTACGTGCGCAGGCCGATTTAATTCGTGCTAATGCTCCGCCTGACGCTGTGCAAACATTTAAATATATAGAAGATAAAATCCGTGGGCTAAACAAACAGGGATTGTATTCAAAAATCAATGGTGGTAAACCACTATCTGATGAACAAATTTTTGACGCCGCCAACTCCTATGTAGTTTCTTGGCATAACCGTGGCGGAGGCGATACTTATAAGGGTACTTCTATTGATACGGCCCTGATGAACGCTACTGAAACTGCTCTAACTAATAATTCTGAATACATCGCCGCTAGAACTAAGGCGAGTGACACTAAGGCCTCTAAAGAAGAAAGAGATGCTGCCACTAAGAGAATGGAAGAAATTAGAGCGGACGAATTCAATAAACGACGGGGTCTATACAAAAAAGATTTTATTGAAGGACAACCAAAACGTGACCGCTCTATTTTAGGCGATGGAGAAGGGTCGCTTACTGCAAACTTTAGGTTTGACCCGGTCACTGGTAAAACAGTACCATTACAATAATCTAGGGGACACCCATGCCGGTAGTCTACATTCCTAATGTTGGGAACGTGTCGTTTCCTGACGATATGCCTATGGATAATATTGTTTCTGCAATTAAAGAAAATATTATTCCGCAATTTGAAAACGCCGCAAAAACAAAAACCGCTGAATCAGCGATACGAGAAACACCTTCAACAACTAATGTAGTAATTCAAGGTGCGTCTGTAGCAAAACCAGTACAGAACATTGCTGACATTATGGGTCTTGAACAAGAAGAACCCGCGATGTCGAAGGCATCGGATGCCGCCACAATTTACAAAAATCTTACAGCCGCCAAGAAAGGCGAGCTGCCGTCACTTACGCCCCCCACCGCCCCTAAAGCCACATTATCTTCAGTTCTATCGGGATTGGGTACCACAGCTAGAGAATCTATTCCTGCCACCGTTGCTGGTTTAAAGGCGGGGGTAGGTGAAGCGGGGGCGGCAGTGGCCGGTAAACTTGGACAAGACGAACTTGCTGCTGTGCTCCAAGACGCTGCAAAACGTGCCGAGAAGCGAGGGGCACAAGCAGAATTTAGAACCGATATTTCTACGCCTGATATTGAAGACCCAACCCTTCGCGGGATATATGGCGGTGTTCAAAGTGCAATTAAAACGGCACCAAGTTTAGCTACAGCTTTAGTTGGCGGCACGGGGTTCGGTTTACTTGCCGCGGGAACACAAGTTGCTGCGGAAGCGTTTAATAAATATATGAACCGTGGCGCTGACCCTAGTGAAGCAGCTTTGGGTGCATTAAGTGAAGGCGGCGTAGAAATAGTAACTGAACTTGTCCCTATGGGATTTTTGGTTAATAAGTTTGGTAAGACCGGCGCCACAGAATTTATTGCGGGTCTGTTGTTCAGAGAACTTCCCGGAGAGCAAGCGGCTACTCTTGCGCAGGATGCAATTGATACGGCTATTGCCAATCCGGATAAAACTTGGGCGGAGTACTGGAATGAACGCCCCGCCGCTGCATATCAAACTTTAATTAGCACGCTTACGCAGGCTGGGCTTACTACTGCCGTAAGCAAAAGCACGCAATACATTACGCAAAAGCTAAACGAAGCAAAAACTACGGGTGCACCTGCTACTGAAACAGAAAGGAAAAAAGAACCGTTTGTTGGGGAAGAACCTACACAAAAAACTAAGCCAGAACCAGCGGGTCCGCCACAGCCCACTACTATTGAAGAGTTAATGCAGACTTCTACCCCGCCGCGTCCGTCGGTGTTTGAAGGCAACGAAGTAGATTTTGACGCAATAAATCGCCAGCTTTTAGAAGAAGGGTCAATTAGCCAAGAGCAATTTGACGAGTTTGCAAAACAAAAAGCGCAAAAAGAAGCTGAAGACGAAGACGAAGCAATAAACCGCCGTTTGCGGGAAGCCAGTCGTGAGTTTGATGAGGAGGACGGTGGTGTACCTGAACCTACTCTTGTAACCCGTGGCAAAAAGCAATATACGCCTCTTGAGGCTGCTAAGTATGACCTGACCGCAGCGAAGCGTAGATACACAGATTATGCAGGTAAAGTCCGAGGTGCTTTAGAGGCCACGGGCATGACTATTGACCAGATTCCAGACACCACAAAGGCTGTACTGGATGGGTTAAAGAATAAGATTACTGACGCCCAAACTAAATACGATTCCCTACTTGAAGATGAGCGAAGTGCCGCAGAGTTTAAAAACAAACGCAAAAGCACGGAAGAACCCAAAGTTCAGGTTCCGGATAATGACACTATTCTTAAAGATTTACAGGCTAAAAAGGAAGAGCTTCTTACCCCCGCCGGTAAGCCGCCAATGCCCAAATCCGCTGCCCGCGCCAAATACGATGAAATCCAAAGTGCTTACGACGAAATAGAACAACTCAAAGCGCAAAACGAAGAAATTTCAGCGAAGCCCGGTGCAGACGTTATTCGTTTAACAAAACTGTTGGGACCTAAATTATACGGTTCGTTAGAGAATCTACCTAGAGTTACAGTTAAAGAACTGTTTCAAAATTCGTTTGACGGTATTAAACCGCTTTTGGAATCGGGCGCCATTTCCGAAGGAAAAATTAATGTCGGTATTAACGAAAAAAATAGAACCATTGAAATGGTTGATAACGGCACGGGTATGGCACCAAACATACTTGCTACTAAGTTTTTAGAAATTGCTGGTACTCAAAAAGAAACCGAAAGTGCGTCTGGCGGTTTGGGTATTGCGAAAATGCAGTTTTTATTTGGCAATAAAAATATTAAAGTCATTACTGTCCGTGATGGAAAAGTAAGTACGCTAGAGACTACTGGGCCTGATTTAGAAAAAGCGCTTAGCAATCCGGACGTTGCCCCCAAAATTACGGTCGAACCGTGGGATGAAGCTGTAGCTAAAAACAAACAACTACAAAATTTATTTCCAGACAATTCTGGCACGTACGTAAAAATTGGGGTTCCGGAAACATTTCATAATTTTGATACCGGTAAGGATGAGCCTATAGAACTTGATAATTGGGCGCATAGTTACCCCTCTCTGCATACTAGCCCGTTATTTAGAAATGTTGATGTTAATTTTCATACGCTGCGCGATAAAGCTACTCTTTTTGGTGCTTTAACTGACCCCTCTAATAATTATTCATACTCAGAATCAATACCAGTAGGCAAAAACTTCCCTATTGATGAGCATTCACCCCTCACTACAATTAAATTTGGTTGGGGTGACGCGGTTATGTATGTAACGCGAGAGCCGGAACAATATGAATGGAACCAAAGTAGAGTACATGTTTTATCTAATGGTATCTATCAATTTACACAAAAAATAGACAAAGGCCCTAAATATAATTTTTATCTTGACATTCACCCTAAAGTTAAGGCAGAGGACCCCGGTTACCCATTTGACCTAAATCGTCAACGATTTTCTCCGGCGGTTGCTGGTGATTTTGATAAAATTTTTAATTATGTAAAACAGCTATACGACGTTTCAGACCTTCAAAATAACACTACAAATTACGGCACGGTTAGATATTTAGAACCTTCTGGGCCAACCCAGCCGGAAACACTTTCGCCCCCATTACCTGCTATGGAAGTACCCACGAATTTACTTCGTCCGGGCGACTCAATGGCTGTAATAAACGGTAAGTTGGAAATTAATGGGCGCCCAGTACCTGAAATAACCAGCGCGGAAGCGTCTAGTTTTAAGATTGACTTAAATACGCTAGTTATTCCACAGGACCAACTTCGTACTGATGCGCCGATTCTTAATGATAATCTTTTTGTTAAAAACGAAGGGCTTTCATTTACTGAATTAATGGAAGATAGTTTTGGCCCTAGGTTTTATGGCTATATGCGGGAATTGGGCGAAGCTTTTATGGAGCTTCGTGATGTAGTAGCTAAAGAAATGGGGTACGATAAATACAATTCTTATAAAGAAGTATCACTTGATAAAGAAGTGATAGGTATTAGTTTTGATATAGAGTATCGTGGTGTTAGTACAAGAGTGCCTTTTTGGGGTATGTATTTAAACCCTGCCGCCGTTTCGTATGGACTTAAAAAGTTTAGTGTTGCCGTTTCACCAGAACGAGCAGCTTCTGCTATGGTTGGCACTATGGTCCATGAGCTTGCGCACCATGAAGTACGCAGCCATAATGAAGAATTTCCCGCAGAAATGCAAAAGATTCTTGCATTTTTAAATGTACCTGAAACTACAAATTTTGATTTTGCAGCGTTTAATAGAAAGGTGCAGCAGCTTGTTGCGGATAACGCTGACATTCAGTCTGAAATGGAACGAGTGTTTAATGAAGGAGTAAGTAATGACAATTTATCCCCTATTGGAATCCGCCTCAAAGAAGCTGGCGCCTACCAAACCACAGATGGACGCACTCCTTCAGACTTGGGAGACCTTGGGAGTACAGCAGCGAGCTACCAAAGAATATCTAACGAGCCTAAAGCAGGCGAGGGAGCTATTAAGTCGCAGCAAAGACGTACAGACGTTCCTAAATCGGGCAAGGCAAAACCCCCAATAACTTATAAGCATATGGATAAATTGCTTAATAATCTTAAGCAAACTCCAGTTAACGCCTTAAAAGCAGTTAATAATCTTATCGACATCATGGCCGATAGGGCGGAAGTCGGCTTTTGGTCTAAGGTTTTACCGCTTCTCCCCGACTGGGCGGTGCGTTCAAGACTACCCAAGCAGTTAGTTAAGAACGGCGATAAGTTTGAGCTAAAGCCGCTTCTACCTCAGTTTGATGTGTATGACCGCGCATTAGCCGCGTTTGAACGCACGCAAAAAGAGCTTGAGGGGGAAATAAAGCGAGTTCTTGATTTGGGTAAAAGACTAAATAATAAAACCCATAAGGCTTTGAGCATGCTTCAGTTAGAAGCTACAAGCAAAGAAATTGACCCGGACACAGACACAAAAGACCCCTACTTAAATCAACTGTGGGCGCAGCTACAAAGCATGCCTGATGGACAACAGGCGATTGCTGTATACCGAGAACAACGAAATTTCTATAAAAAAATTTACAATAAGATTCGCAATATCGCTGCAAAAAATATTTACACAGCGCTCATAAGAAAGGGTACCACACCGTCAGATGCGGCTGTAAAAACCAAGGAAGTTCTTGACCGAGATATGCCACTGCGTAAGGGGCCGTATTTCCCTATGAGCCGCTTTGGTGAGAATTGGATTGGTTTTAAGATGAAGAATGATGCGGGGAAGCTTGAAAAAGGCTTTCTCATGTTTGAGAGCGGATTTGCCCGAGACAGAGTATTAAAGGACGTTGAAGCTGCCATTCGTGCAGAAATTCGTGAAGAGCTTGGGCCGAATGCAAGTGAAAAAGATATTGAAGATGTAATAGTCAATGAAGAACGGTTGCAGGCACGGGACGGATTTAGCAATCTTCTTAACTTTGTATATGGTCAAGAAAACGCATTAAGCAAGGCGCGTGACGTTATTGGTGATTCTTTTGAAGAAGCTATTGCTGGTCTACAGAAACGCGGTGGTGTTGGGTTATCCGTAGCTGAAGCAGAAAAGATGCTTACTCAAGCCAAGAATGATGCTACGGGTACTATTCAACAACTGCTTATCCAGCTTGCTCCCGCTAATAGTTTGAAGAAGCTATTTGCAAGACGTAAAAAAATCGCCGGTGCCGTTGCCGACTCCAACCGGTCCTTTGCAGTTACTGCCACTAAACAGATGAACTATCTGGCCAAGCTCATGCACGGCGGTAGTATGGAAGCAGCACTTATTGCAGCGAACGAAAACCTCAAGTATCTCAGCCCACGCAATCAGATTTTTGCTGGAATGATTATTAGGGAATTTGAGCTTCGGATGGAGTCAAATCTTTATCCTACATCACAGAATTCAATTATCCAAGCCCTGTCAGGAACAGCGTTTGTCTATCAGATGACCTCAATTGCTTCGGCGATTAGAAACGTTATGTACATGACTTGGAATGGTCTTGGTGTGTTGGGGTCGAAATTGGGCATTGCAGAAACATCTGCGTTAATGTCTAAGTACATTGCGGGGTTTAGCCGAGGGTTCTACGCAAAAGACCGCCCTGATGGCGTTATGGGGTTTGGATTTCCTAGTTTGCTCTATGATAAAAACTTGAATCCGTTTGTGCGGGAAGGGTTAGAGCGCGCCGTAGCTGAAAATAAATTAAATATTTCTCAAGCATATGATTTGGCTGAGATTAGGCGCACTCCTTCCGGTATTCCACTCATGTCATTGCGGGGTGTTCTCGACGTTCCTCGCCGTGGCGTAAATATGCTGGCCACTGTGCTTCACAACTCTGAGCGCATGGGTCGAGAAGTTCTTTGGGCCACCGCGCTAGAAGGCCGCGCTAAACAGTTGTTCAAAGAAAAAAATACGGACGGCTCAAAACGGTATACGGCTCAGCAAATTGCAGACATGGCGTATGAGTTTGCGGATGAGTATGCCGGAGAACGCAGCGCTGGAACTTTCGGATATCAACGTCGGGGCCGTGCGTTTAAGATGCCACTACTTAATCTTTTCTTAAAGTATAAGTCGGCACCAATTCAGGTTGTATTCCAACAATTTGAAGCATTGAATACCCTTGCTTGGCACAGCGGACGCCGTTGGATTAGAGAAGAACGGCAGCGTGTTATTGATGACCCACAGCTGGGGCCAGAAGCGGCTAAAAAATTTGATAGGCTAATTCAGAAACAGAGGTATGAGCAGTTTAAGTATTTAGTTTTCATCAACGCTATTGCATTCTTGGCTATGGGCCTTGAAGGTACGCCGTTCTGGTGGCTCCTTTCCCGCATCGCTGGGTTCTTCCTACGACAAAATGACCCTAACGAAAACAATCCGGAAGCAGTTGATTTTGACCTAAATTTGTTCCTTGAAAATTATGCTGCAGACCAAATGAACCCGGAGATTGCGCGTATGTTAATGCGCGGCCCGCTCGCTGGTGCACTCAACGTATCTCTTGTAGAACAAATGTCGCTAAACCCGCCGTCTATGTTCTTACAAGGGTGGAGTGAAACGGCTGATAAATCTGCAGAAGACGCCCTTCAAAAAGCGCAAAACTTCTTTTTAGGCCCCGTATTTGGGGGGCTTCCTACACAAATTGCCCGTGCGTATGATGCAGCCAAACGCGATACTATGCGGGGTGTAGAAATGCTACTACCTCCCGGCATTCGTACTCCCCTAACTACTGCGCGTATCAAAGAAGAAGGCTTCACCACTATGAAAGGTGAGGTTGTTGTCCCAGCAAATAAAGTTACTAACAGCGACTTGTTTATCACTGCACTTGGCTTTTCTCCTGAAGATTATCGTCGATTCCAAGCGGCTAAATTTAAATTGGCAACTATTGCAGCAAAGATTGCCCTGCAAAAACAAGAAATCTATGATGACTTTTGGCTTGCTGAACAGCTGCCTGCCGGGGAACGCAAGACCGAAGCAGTTGCTAAAGTATTTACGCGAAAAAATAATTTTAACAAGGTGTATCCATCCGAGCATATTAGCGATAAAGATATGGCTAATTCTTTGATTAGGCGAAGAAAGCAGCAGCAATCAGAGCAGGCTCATGGTGGGTTTACTTCGAATGAAAAAATGTGGCCTATCATTGAAGACCGCACCAAATTTGGAAAAATGGAGCGATGAAAAAAGCCCCGCATTGCGCGGGGCCAAACATCCAAAGAGACACCCATTGCGGGTGTGGGCAGTATACAACACTATTTAATTAGTGCAAGAAATTACTCCATCCGCCATACACGTATTCCCCGCACGCCATCTTCAACCACTGCTTGCATAGTTACCTTGTAGCCTAAACGCTTACAAGCTTTTTTGACTTGGCGTTTTGCTTCTAAAACATCAAGGCACGGTACAAAGAAGGATGAGTACGGATGGAATTTAGCCCAATCAATCTCAAACATTATCTGATGCAGTCTCATATGGTTCGTTACGCAGCTTATCTACCGATACGATTCTATTTACATACGCCTCAGTATCAACAAACTCGCCATTATCACAATTAAATTCGTAAGCCCATACCGGCGGAGAAACAATCATTGTGCCCTTAGACATGCGCTTTTTCACCTTGTCCATAAACACGCCGTCTTCTTTTAGTTTTAGCAGCAGCTCTTTCATATTTGTCTGTTGCTTACTACAAAAGTTTTGCAGTGCTTTAGCTGTTATATAGAGGCGCTTAGTATCTGGTTCAATACGAACCATAAGTTCTAGCCTAGGTTCCCTAATCGGGAGCTGTTCCATGCCCGTACGCTTGTCAGTATTGTTATTAACCACCAAAACATTATTACGATGCGCGTTAAGGAACTCACCAATGACGCTAGATTGATTAGACAGCGGTGGCGCAATTTGTAGCTTGAGATTCTTGAGGTATTCAATTACCCATTTCATGATTCGCTTGGCGTCAATGCTAGTCAGATTAAGATGATTAGCAACAACCAAACCGGCAATGTTAGCTGAAGCTACCGCTGACCAATACCGCTCTCTGCTCTGTAAACCAGCTGCCTTGTCAATTTCTTTTTGAATATGCTTAGCTAGTTCAGATACATCTTCTACATGCCCCGCCAAGTATGTGAAGTAAATGTCAGCAGCGGTGCCGTAGTTGTCGTTTAACTTGCCAAAAAGTGCGTCCGCTTCTTCTTTTGAAAATAGGTTTGTGGGGTGAATTTCGTACTCCATAGTACGCATCATTTCCCCATCCGGCGATTCTTTGAGCAGATGCAGCTTGTCATAGAACGATGCGTTAGACGTGGATACCGTGATGTTTGCCCAAGTCAGGTTGATACGCTCTGTGTTTTCCGAGGAGCGCAGACGGCCACGGTTTTTTCCGTTAGACGCAGCATAGGCAAAGTTAGAAAAATCCTCTGGCGATACGTTGGTAATTTCATCGCATGTAAATGCAAGATTATTCATCATTGCCATACGGTTAAGCTTAAAGTTTGTAGTGTCGTTGAACGTACACATCAAATCTGTTGGGTGCCCAACAAGCGAGTTGATAGCTTTAAGGATTGTGGTTTTACCTGTACCAGAGTCATCACTGATAAGGTTGATAACGGCGCCGCGCACACCCATAAATTTTAAAATGGGAGAACCAAAGCATGAGCTAAAAGCAAACGCATGCGGTTCAAGTCCGGGCCGGTTATACGTATCTACAACACTGCGCCATTCTTCTAAGGTTCCTTTGGGTTCCATCATGGACGCTACATATTCCATAGAAGATGCCGGAGGGCTGTGCTTAATTGTGTCCGCCCCAATTTCTCGATTGCCAACTACAAACCTACTATCTTCTTCAATCCAACCAAATTGCAACTTCATTTTCTCTGCTTCCTTCTCGGTTATTAGTTTGTTGCAGCAGGACACAATGTAAAACATAACAAGTTCCATTTGCGCTGCGGTCCCAACAATGCCCCTAAACGCCAACCGCTCCTTCAATTTGTTGGGCTGCGCCATATCTGACATGGGAACTGTAAATTCCACAATGCCATCAAGCGGAGTTTCAAGTCGCATGTGCGCGCACATACCCTTATCTGGGTCGCTCATACGCTTTAGAACGAAAAGGTTGTGTGGATAAACTTGTGTAGGACCTTCGTCCTCTTCATCACGTGTCCACTTATAAATGCCACCAGTCTCGCCTACTACGAACGGATAGGGTAATTCTGGTATCTCATGAGAAACGGTATGGACTATATCGCCTACCGTTTCTTTAACAAGCATTTCTTTCTTATTAGATACCTTAATCTCAGAACCTAATTTAAGCGGCGTGCCTATCTTTTTGTGGGCACATCCACGACAACCTCCGGGGTTTTCTTCTTCAAACTTCCTACATGAAGTCCAATGCTGTACTTGTCCCGCTTTCTTTTCTGCGGTTTCGGGGGTGTAGTCTGGATGACCTTCAGAAACTATTTGGATAGCTTGTTCTGCATCCACGCAAAATTTAGCAATAGATAAAGCGTAGAACCATTGGTTGTAGGAAATAGTGTCTCTATTACGAATGATGTGTTCTAGTTGTGCGCACCCCGTACCCTGTTCATTTTTTTGAAGAATCGTTGAGAACCGATACTGGGTGTTTGGGTCTATATCATTTACTGGACGATTGAACCCGCTGTGTGATACCACACCCCCAGCTTCTTTAAGCATAGCCGCAAACGCGTCTATGTGTATGTTCGATGCCATATGCAGCAACGACACAGGTAGGGGCGGGTCTGTCTTAAAGTTTAGTGTGCCCGGAACGCGCAAAATTCTAGCCGCATCTGCCGTAATTGCGTGGTCTACATTTAGCTTGTGCTTAGCACAGAGAGACTTAAGTTGTTCAGCTATGGGCTTCCACGCTGCGCGCGGTATTGTTTCATGCAGCGTCCAATATACGTGCACCCCACGACCTGAATTAACAATAGTTGGGGTAGGAAGATTAAGCTTCTTACAAAATTCACTAAGCGCATCAATCCCTTCGGCCTGATTTTCATATGGCTTGCCACGACCACAATCTATATCAAGCCGAAAGGATTTAAAATACGCCGCGTTTTCTGTATCACGCTTACCAGACTCTTTGAACTTGGCGCAAGCGAAATAAACGTCATACTCAGAATTAAGTAAACGCTCCACTTCTTCTTCAACCTCGTCCAGCTCCTGCACAAACTTCTGTCGAGGTGCTCCATCCTTAAGACCAGTCACGCAGTACCAACCCTCGGTTGGCAGAACCGCAGACAGAAAGTCTCTTGCCGACATGTTTTATCCCGACGTTATTTCGGCGTCGTATACACCCGCCTTTGTTAGTACATCTCGGATGCGCTCTTCTTGAGACTGCTTAGGGTTATTCCTGCCGCTGAACCAGTTGTACACCGTCATTTTGGAGACGGAAAAATACTCACTAATATCAGCTACAGGAATGTCCCTAGAAATGCAATACCTACCAAGAAGTACACCGAGACTATTTCCATCAGCTTCCAAATTCGCATCAATGATGCGCTGGCTATAGCCCCGGTTATCCATATCATTCATCGTCGGTTTCATCGCCTCGTGCCACAAACCGACTAAGTACAGAGCTAAGGTCGGACTGAGGGGCAACTTCCGCCTTTGCCTTTTTGGCAGGGCGCTTTACCGGTTCCTCCACATACTCTTCCTCATCTTCGTGCACTTGGGGTTCAGCCTTAGGCTTCGGTGCGGCAATCTTCTGTACACCATCAGTCTGCGCAACAGTCAGGCGAATAGCATTACTTGCTTCACGGCTCTTGCTAAGTTCTTCAAAAACAAAAAACTCTTCTTCGTTCAACAGCTTAGCCGCTTTAAACACAAGCTTCGGGGTATCGCTATGGTCATCAAAACGCATTTCAGTAACGACCTGCGACATACCAATACCGTGGCTTGCAACATGCTTTGCGTACTGGTCAAACGGCATACCACTAGTACTGCCCTTACCAAAGATAGAGGTGGCCGGAAGCTTCATTTGATAGACGCCGCCGTACGGGTCATTAGCGAGAGCCACAGCAATCCGGCGAGCGAAACGGCAAGCGCGACCACCGTTATCGCCACTACCACTAATGTTATTGGGGCAATCAGCACAGCTCTTACTTTGTGGCTGCTCAACTCCGGCGTCGGGAGTAATACCGTTAGCTGACCAGCAATCGGGACCAGTGGCGTCCTTTTTAGGGTCATAACGGCTTCCGTAAAATTCACGGGAGATTTCCTTTGCTGCGTTGACAATAACGACTTGAAGTTCATCCTGATTGCTGGTTCCAATTTCTTCGCCAGCGACGACCATACGGAAGCGACGGCCACGGATAGAAATACGCTTATTCCCACCGGAAGTATTACCAGCAATAGCCTTAGTAAAGTCATCGACCCCACGGCGGCGGATATAATCAGGAATAGTAAGACCTTCAAAAATTGCGACATTGGTTCCCATTTGGGTGATTTCCTTTTATTTGCGACGGACAACCCGAACTGCGTATGACTTGTCAATGTTCAAACCCATCGGCAGGAGGTCGGGGTTTTCTTCGAGAAACAGCTTGATGTTACCTTGGTGAATACGCTTCTCTAACAAATTGAATGCATTGTGTTCTTGCATAAAGTTATAGAAGGATTCCCAATCATTAGTCCAAAAGTTACTCTTGATGGACTTAACCACCGTACCGGCTTTGGTGCGGATGCTGTCGGCATTGGTGGAATTACAAATTTCCATAAGCGCATCACCGACTACCTTCAAGTCAGCATCTAGTCGCTTAAGGGTTTCTTGGTAGTTGCGGTACAAAGCATCCTTTTCATCTCGGATGGCAATGTATGCTTCCACCAACTCATCGGTGTTGACTTCCATATGATGTCTCCGTGGTTTGCATTGGGGTCTTTGTGCCCCTTACCGCGCATACTAGCACATCATTTTACTGTGTCAAGAGGAAAGTTCGCTTTTGTATAGGTCGGTGAGCCTAGAATGGTGGTCAAGTTTGCTACTCAACATGGCGTAAAGCCGCTTCTCTACAGCGCTGCCTTGGATATGAACAATCGTCATAGCGTTCTTTTGCCCTTTACGATTGATACGGGCGTTGGCTTGTAGGTAAGTCTCAATAGAGGTGACAGGCGAGTACCAAATAATCACGTTCGCGGCGGTAAGCGTAACCCCGTGAGCTGCTGCCTGTGGTTGGATGATGAGTACCTTGGGATTAGTTTCGGTTTGGAATCGGTTAAATATTCTTGTTCTACTTTGTGCACTGACATCACCAGAAATAATTTCACTAGTTACATTATTTTTATCTAAATAGTCTTTTAGTAGCAGGATAGTATGGCGGAACGGCACAAAGACAAGCACTTTATGGGAAGCTTCTTCAACAACTTCTAATACTGCGCGCAAGCGATTGCTTACATCAAACTCAACTACAGCTCCAGTATCCGTATAGACTGCGCCGCCAGAAATCTGTAGCAGTTTGTTTAGATTAGTTGCGGCATTTGGGGTAGAAACCTCTTCACCAGCCGCCGAAATGAGTAGTTCTTTCTTAAGCTGTTTGTAGTACTTGTCCTGCTGTGGAGATAGCGGAGCTTCACGCTCAACATGAGTAACTTCTGGTAGGTCAAGGCATTCTTCTTTGGTAAATCGTATGGCTGGCTGCAATGTGGCAAATACTGTTTTGTTCGCCGTTGGTTTTGGCACCCACTTAAAACGAGTGATGTTCTGCATAACCATATCGCGGAATACCCCAAAGAAACGAGGGACGCGGTCTGGTACGCACAACTTAGCTAACCCGTACGCATCGGACGGAGATTGCGCTGCCGGTGTGCCGGTCATCATCCACAACCAAGTCTGCTCTGTAAGCAGGCCTTTCATAGTTTTCCAACGCTTAGTATTGATGTTCTTGTATGCGTTTGCTTCGTCAATAATAATTAAATCAAAACCACCCGCACGAATGGTATCGGCTACAATTTCTACGCCGTCATAGTTGATAATTACGTATTCATACGGCCCTTCCAATATATTTTTGCGCTTTTCTCTACTGCCGTGAGCAACGGCAGCGTTTCTATGTGTAGCAAATCGGAATAGGTCTGTATGCCATGCAGACTGCATGATTGATAGCGGACAAATAATTAACACACGCTTGATTGCACCGACCTCAAGCAAGTAATCCGACGCCCAAATAGCCGCTGCAGTTTTACCCGTACCTTGCTCATTAAAACAAAACGCCCGTGGGTTCAACGTTAGAAACGAGGCCGTATCCTTTTGGTGTTGCATTGGCTTAAATTGGCCCGGCCATTTGTAGTCGCGCATGATTGGCGATGGCACGTTCTTAAACTTAAGTTTAGCTAAAGATTGTGCAGTGGGTAAATCCCAATTAACTGCGACAAGGGATATATCTTCTTTAGCGGTGCCTAATTTTTTGCTTCCTGATACGGTCTCTGTAATTCTTTCTGGATGTCTAGTACGTACTAAAAGTACCTTATCTTTAACTATTTCCATTATTTTTTGGGTTTGTTTCTTTTAACGGTGTGGTCCGCGTTACGGGAGAAAGACCGGTTTTTTGTGGGAGACTTGAGGCGAAGATTGCTGGGCGAGTTGGTGCCCCCTTTGGATAGCGGAATAACGTGGTCGATGTCTTTACCGGCACGGGATACTCCTTTCTTATCCATAGCGTATCTAGCACGGGCGCGGGCTGCTCTTGGCTTCTTTTCATTCCGTGCTTCTTCTTGCTTCCATTCTTTCTTATACGGTCTGGGTTTGTTTACGTAGGGCATTTGGGCCTCCTAATTTTTTCCGTGATATTCACAGTCTTGTACAGGACAATGGTTTCGACAAGTGAAATTCGGCTGCGGATTCCAAATACTATGTTCGTACGCTTTTTCTAACCGCTGTAGTTCACCAAACCAATTCGTCCAAAGTTCTTTTTGGCCGTCCCTAAAAAACTCGCATTGAACAAATTCTTTTGACACCACAAATAAAAGCCCAGCTTTAATGTGTTGGACCTTAGGGAAATGTTTAAATACGGCTAGAGAAAGAATCTCTAGTTGCTTTGTATCTGCGTATCGTGCGGACTTGCCTGTTTTGTAGTCTACTAAAATTGCGCTCTCGCCATCCACAATGAGCAAGTCAGCGACCCCTCTCCACCATACGTTCTCGTCAAAAAACCCACAAGGTTCGATGGATTTAGTAAGGCCCATCTGATATTCGCAAAGCTGGTCTCCAGATAGAGACTTAAAAATATCCAAGTAACTCTTAACAAACGCAAACTGCGGCGGAATTTCTGTGCCGTCTCGGACGTATTCTTCTGCCGCTTTGTGTAATTCTTTGCCATAAATAAGATGCTGTCCCTCTGGTTCTACGACATTCTTTACAACTTTTAGTCGATAAAACTTTCTAGGACATTGCTGAAACAAGGATAGTGAAGAATACGACCACTTGTATTTAACATGTTTCTCATGTGCGTCATCTGTCACTTGCAGTCCCCATAAGATTTTGCGTAGCTAGCTTCGCACCCTAGCGGCAAACCTTCTGCCCATTCAGGTACCCACTGCATAGATTCGGTGACGTATTTAAGTGCAGCGCCCGCTTGTTGTTCAGTAACGACGCACACGATTGAATCATGCACCGTTAATGCTACACGATACTTATGGCTTATTCTAATCATTTGCTCGCCGATGATGCAGCGCGCCACTGCCTGACATATGTTTTCTACAACCTTACCACCGTATATGTACACCTCTTCTTTACGGCGCATATATACAAACTTGTTTTCTTCTACTTCTCGTAGTCCTCTATACCCAAGAATCATCCCATTGGGCAGTACAAAACCCTTGTTCGGGTGCATATACACGGCATCCTGCACTCCAAACTTAGCAACGACACCACCAATCATGCCGCGCAAGCATCGTCCAGCATCTTTCCACAGTGCAACTATTTGAGGGTTTGCGTCACGATAAATCTGAATAATCTTTTTGCAGGTTGGGTTGTCCAAATCGTGCCCAAAGTTTTTAAGCTGGAGTTGAAACTTGTCTGCGCCCATGCCGTAGCCACAACCTAGGATTGTGGTCTTGCCCACAAACCGCTCGTCTTTGGTAATCTCTGTTTCTTCTTTACCGTAAATCTTTGCGGCCATAGACTTGTACACGTCGCGGTTTTCTGCGAATCCCTCGACTAAGTCGAACTGCCCTGCAAGCCAAGCAAGAACCCGCGCTTCAATCTGCGCTGAGTCGGCGTTGATTACTACGTATCCTTCGGGCGCGATAATTGATTTCTTAATTACGTTCGTACCACGTGATGGTAAGTTTTGTAGGTTGAGGTCTCCATCCCCTCCCCATCTACCCGTATGCGCCGCGTAATATTTGAGTGGCACGGGGAGGTTTCCACGCCTAGATATGTCAATTAATCGTTGTGTGCGGGTTTCTTCCAGTGTGGACTTGTTTCCAAGTCTTGCGGCGACCAGCGTTTGAACTATTTCATTAGGGTGATTCGCAAGTGCTTTAAACCCCTCATCGGTTTTAGCAAATGCCCAAGTTTCTTTGTTCGTTCTGGCACTTATTTTCGTAGGTGGCTCCACACCAACCGCCTTAAGCAAGGCGGCAAACTTGTCATTCGACATTAATGTTTCGCGGTCTACATTAGCCGCGTCCATTAGCTGAGCCTTCCGCTCCTTAACGCTTTCCAAGTGTTGTTCTAGCAGCACGCAATCCAATTCTAGGATTGGTTCAGAAAACATCTTGATAGTGAGATTTATAATCTCAAGTTCTGAGTGCGGAAACCGTGATAACAATTTCAACAAAAGGTTGTACGTCAACTCCACATCATTGACGCAATATTCACCATATCTATGTAGTTCTTCGGGAGAAAAATCGTGTCTTTTTTTCCCTAAAGCATTTAAAACTTCCGTGCCCTTTTCCCCCAGCCCATACCGTTCCGCGGCGGCTTTTAGGCTGTTGCCAACTTCTATACCATCCACTGCGCGAGCCATGCTCAGCGTGTCCATCCAGACATGGGGGCGTATTCCAAACCGCCAAGAAAGAATCGCTGCATCAAACGCCGCATTGTGCGCAAGCGCCGCTGACTTAGACCAATCATATGAACTTAATACACTTTTAAGATGCGCGTAATCGCCCGTATGCCACTCCGTCGGCCCATCATTTTGCTTTACAGCAAACCCAATAACCTCAAACTCATCGCTGCGAACATATTCTTCAGCGGTTATTTTAGACAGGCTAAACTCACGAGAGTAATAAGTCTCGAAGTCGATAGTTATAAGGTTCATGGCTAGAACGGCACGTCTTTGTCGTATTCACCGCTAACAAGTAGTTCAAGCACCGCATTTTTAGTGCTTGTTCGGCTTAGTTCCGTTAGCTTACAGTTAATAACAAGTCTATCTACCAAGGGGAAATTACCGTGCATAGCTAAATCGAGCCAGCGTAGCCCGTTAGCTTGCCAAACTCTGCTAGATATTTTTGAAAAATCTTGGGGGTGTGTGTCCATACGGTTTAGGATTATCACCGTATGGTCTTTAAGTAGTGGACGAAGCGTCCTCTCCACTAACTGGATTAGATTCATTATCATCCTTGGATAGATGTGTTATTAGTCGGTCAAGGTACCACCGTGCTTTGCGGAGGTCTTCTATCTTGCCTTTGTTCTTCCATCGCCACGTGTATTTAATTATATTGCCAGTACAAACTGCTTCAATACCGGTAAGCCCAATAGTTGCAGAAGCAATAGCGTCAATACACTCAATCGTACCAGCATTGTAGTGCGTAGGGTGGTCTACTGAATCACTCATTTTTGCGCCAGCCTATAACAAATGTTACGCACGTTGTACTCAGAAAGGTCTACAAGTTCCCTTTGCCCCTTAATTTGGGTGTGCTCATACTTAAGAGTTACTTCTTGTACATTGTTTTCATTATTGTAAAGCTCGTAAATGGTCGCAGTACGGCCGGACGGCATCATATACCGCTGGCCAACTTCCAGAGCTTCGGTTGGTTGAGTGAGTCGCATGGGTCTTTCGTTATGATTTTTGTATTTGCGTGGGGCGACAATAATAATCGCCGGGGTGGACGTTTTCATACCAAATTTTTAATTCTTGGCACTCTTCCAGTGTTTCTAGAGTTTCTATATACATCCAGTGCCCACTGCTAAATAACAATAGATTAAACCAGATGTACATGATAGCTCCTACTTTTTCACTAAAACTTCTAGTGCTTGAATGGTGGCCTCTAGCTTCGCAATGTAGCGGTCTTTCTCTTTAAGTTCTTCTTCGTATTTTTCAAAAATACGATTGCGTTGCTCGTGTTCGCGGTTCATCAAACGAATAAGTTCTTGGCTAATGTCGAATTGTCGCTGCATAAAATCAGACATCACGCATCCTCCGGCTGTCCCATCTCCAGAATTTGTGCTTTGGCAAGTTCAAGCGCCCACAAAATATCTGGACCACGGGTAATGGTTGAGTGAAGGGCTAGTTCTCCACTCTCGTCAAAACAAATAATGATTACGTCTTCTGCGGTTTGTGCTTCAGCAAGCGCGAACTCAACTTTGCTCATTTCTGTTCCTTTCTACACATTGCTCCATACGCCAGATAAGTTCTTCTTTCATCCAGTCGCATGCCGCATCCCAAATATCACTGGGGTTGTGGGTTTTGCTGCTGTTCTCAAACCACCACTGCTCAAATGCCTTCCGGCGGCTCTCGTTCATGGTCTTCCTCCATTAGTTTGGCGTTGTCCTCCATCTCCTTTATCACGTCGGCCAGCAGGGAGTTAAAGCCCCGGTCTATCAAATACTGCCGACCTTCTTCATCAACATCTAAACTAATAATCAAACCACGGTCAGTTTCTGTACAAGAAATAACATCAAACTTCATCTTCCCCTCCTTCGATGCAGTCCTTTAACTTTTTTACTTTTTCTTCACCAGCAAAGTACTCAAACACAACCCACAGTGCTTCTCTAAGTTTGTTGTTCCATTCGACATCGTCTGGGTGCAAAGAAACAAAGTCACTGTAAGTGTACAAAATATGGTCTTCCAAAGTTTTAACCATAATTAAATCAAACGCATCATCATCTATCT
>Ga0214923_10001823_pt1 | contig 29572 bp, 31 predicted proteins | sample LL1510_MetaG_FD_177993 | JGI IMG/M metagenome (GOLD analysis project Ga0214923, IMG submission 177993) | Freshwater microbial communities from Lake Lanier, Atlanta, Georgia, United States - LL-1510 | ecosystem: Environmental > Aquatic > Freshwater > Lake | place: USA: Georgia | collected...
GAGGGTTTTCCGGAATGGGCTACACGGGGGGTGGGGGGGGTGGCGGTGCAGGAGGCAGTTATGGCTTGGCGGCGGACGCTGCTTTTTCCCCGACGGGGGGCGCAGGTGGTGGCGGACAATTGGACGGTGGTAATGGTGGAAACGGTGCCTTGGTTACGGGAACGTTTGCGGTGAATGCCGGGGATCAGTTGTCCATCTATGTGGGTGGGGGCGGGGAATCCTGGGGAAATTCCGGAGGGAACGGCTGGGTTTTCTTAAGCGTGCCGGAGCCCGGCAGCGGGTCGCTGCTGGTGGCGGGTTTGGCCACGTTGGCGGTGATGCGGAAGCGGAGTCGTTAGCTTTCCTTCGCCACCTAAGCGCTTTTTTAAAGTTTTCTATTACGTCAACCTCACGAAGGTTAACGCCGCCTTCTGTCTGGCTAAGCTCATCAGTCAGACCTTTCTGGGGGCCTGAAGCCAATCCTTATGTCTAATTCCGAACGTAAGAATCTAAATACAAATAACTTAAGGAAGAGCAAAAAGGGGTAGAAAAAAACGGGTTAAGGAGTAACGTAACCAAATGGAACGGTTGAACGTCGGACAGCTGATCCTGTCAAAAAGGAAAAGCATGAAATCGACCATTCCAAAGCTGCTAGTCGCCTTGGGATTGATCGCCTTATCAGGCAAGGATTCCGCTCAAGCGCAAACCATCATCCTGCCGGTGACCTATCGCGGCTACGTGCAAAGCAGCGGAAACAGCAGTGGTGGCAGTGCCACGAAAAACTTTGTGGCCAACCATCCTGGTTCCATCACCCCCACCATCAGCTGGTTTGGCTTTGATTTGAGCGGCCAAACTGCAACCAGCATCGTTTCCGCGAAACTTTATTTGTACAACCCAAGTACGGGGATCACCGGCAACGGAACCTACACGCTATGGGATGTGTCCAACGCATCGAAAAGCCTTTTAAACACCTCGGGATTTTCCGGACAGACTGCCGTCTACGCGGATCTGGGGGGTGGAACCTCCTATGCGTCCCGTAACTTTACCACCGCCGACAATGCAAATTATATGGTCTTTGACCTGAACTCCTCCGGCTTGGCAGATCTGCAGGCCGCTTGGGGGACCGGGTTTTTCGATATCGGCGGCGCGGCCACCGGGAATAGCGCTTTTGCCAACAGTAATACTGTCCTCCAAAATCAGACCTACCTTGAGATTGTGCCCGAACCCTCCGCTCTCTCGCTGGTAGGGGTTGGGTTCGTCGTGATGGCGGTTGTGCGGCGGCGCAACCGTTAGTTTTGCTTCATTCTCCGGAGCTCATTTTCGGCACGTAGTTCCAAAGTGCCCGGCTTACCGGCGGAAAGCAGTTGTTTAAATTCTGAAATCGCAGGGCTGAGTCGATGGTCCAGCGGTAAAATTATTTGGCCGGGGCAGGCGGGAGATCGGAGGGAAGGGCGAGGAGATCCTTTTCGGACCAAGGCTGTTTGCGTTCCTTGGTGGTTCCACGAATAAGGGCGACTTCCTCCGTGGTGACGGCATCGGCGTTATTACCCCACTCACTGCGGATGTACGTAAGGATGGCGGAGATCTGTTCGTCCTTCAGTGGGACGGGTGCCCCGTCGCCCCAAGCCGGCATGTTGTTGTTGTAAAGGTTGCCCTTCACGGTAATCGGGCCCGCGATGCCGTGATGTAGGATGGCGATCAGCCGGTGTTTGGATCCGGTCACCCATTCCGAGGCGGCCAGGGGAGGATACACGCCGGCCTGACCCAGACCGGAGGCTTGATGGCATTGTGCGCAGTTGGCGGTGTAGAGGCGTTTGCCGATGACCTTCGGATCGGGTGGTGCCACCGGTCCCGTGCTCACCGGACCCCAGGTGATCAAGCCGGGATCGTAGACGTCCCCGCGGAAACCGCCGCTGTAGAGGAATAGATAGGCTCCCGCCCAGAAGGCGAGGAGCAGTCCGGCGCCGGTGAGCCAACCCGGGATGGGGGCGTGGCGCTCGGCCGGAGCCTGGGGAAGTTGGGAAGAGTCGTGGGGGTTCATTTGAGGGGCGCCTCCGGCAGGGCGTAATTGGCGTTGAGGGACTGCAGGTAGGCGACGAGAGCCTTGGCCTGATACGAAGGGATCAGCTGGTGCCAGCCGTCCGGCGAAACTTTGAGTGCATCCGGTTCGGCCCTCGGCCCGGACGCCACTTTCACGAAAAGCCAGGGATGGGTGGGGCAGGTGGAGGATTTCTTGAGAAGGCGCGGGTCGTAGAGGTGTTGCATCAACTTATCGCCCTCCGGCATCCGTGCACCGATGTTGGAGAGATCAGGCCCGATGCGGGCGGTTCCAAGCATGGCCGGATCGCGAAAGAGGTAGTCACGGGCCACGGAACGGCGCTGACCCCAACCGCGGGTCAGGTCGGCGGAATCCTTGGGGCCGCGAACGGAAAGGGAGTGGCACTCCAAACAGCCTTGGGCGGCGAAAACACGGGCCCCGGTGTGGGCAAGGCCGGAAGGAACGGGCGGCACCGTGAGGTTCGTTTCCTCGTTGAGGACGGGTTCCAGCCGGCCCACCTGCCAGTAGCCCACGGCAGCTTGGGCCACCCAAGTGAGGAGCAGGGCGCCAAGGGCGAGGGCGAGGGCACGGGTCGGTTTCATGGGTTACCCGTGGAGGTGACCGACGCTGACGGGCCGGATCACGGTGGGGTTGCGGAAAACCGCCATCGGGGCGGCTGTGGGGAAAAGCTTGAGCAGGCTGGCGATCAGAACCGAGGTGAAGGCGATTTGTCCGACCAGCCAGAAGGATTGGGCAAAGATGACCACGGAAAGGAACGGGCGGAGGTAGCTGGAAAGGGTGGAAACCGGGACGCCTGCATCACTAAGAGCCAGCCCTTGGAAGGATCCGGCGAGCAGAAGGCAGGCGGCGGTGGTGGCGGTGCCCAGCGTGGTGCACCAGAAATGCCAGGTCAGGGCCGAGCTGTTGGGCCAGCCCATTTCACGGGCCACGGGAAGCAGCGCGTAAATGGATCCAGCGAGGACACAACCAAGGAAGAGAAAATGAAACACCTCAAAAAGTGCGGGCCATGCCACCGTGAACACCATGACCGGACGCACCCAAGGGAGGGAGAGGTACGCGAGGAATACGTAGGCGACCGCATAGGACCAGGCGCCCACGGAGAGGAACCGAAGGGCGACGTTGCGGCGGATCTCCTCCCAGCGTCCTTCCGTCAAGTTTTGGACAAGCAACCCGTTGCCGACGGCCACAAAGGCCATGAGGATGGACGCGACCACCCCGGCGCTCTGCATCCAGGAGGGGATGGGGCCATCACTAGCGCGGACGGTGCCGAGCCAACCCCCCAGCAGGGCGGTGGCGATCCAACCGAGGACGCCGAGGTTCAGGCTAGTGGCGGCCCGTCCCGTGAGGGTGGGCAGAAGCTGGAAAATGAGGACCAGGCCGAGCGGGGCCAACCAGAGGTGGTGATGGAAAGAGTGCCAGAGAAGCTGGGTGATGATCTGAACGGCGCCGGGGGTGGAGGTGCCGCGCAGGAGAATTTCGGCGGTGCCCAATCCGAGAGGGAAAGCGAGCAGGGCGAGGAGTAGGTAGAGACGGGGTAGGAGCGGCCCACTTTTCCAGGAGCGACCGAGGCCACGTGTCAGTCCGGTGCCGAGCACGAGGAATGAAAGAATCAGAAGAATGGAAACAAAGCGGGGTTGCGGCATTCCGATGAGTCCGGACGGGCCTTCGAAGAGGATTTGGGTAAGGCCGGTGAGGATGGCCAACTGCCAAAGGACCGCCCCGCCAAACAGGAGCCGACCGTACCGAAACGCGATTCCGGAAAAACGGGGGGCGAGGATCAGCAGGACGCCGAGCAGGCCTGAACCAAGCCATCCATACGAAAGCAGGAATTGGGAGGCCGGGACCAGCCGACCGTAATTAAACCAAGGCATGGGAATCAGCCGGTCCAGCAGGGGGACGAGGAGCTGGGCGTTGGCAAAGAGCTGCAGTCCGGCGCCGATTAAAGAGGCCAGAACCGATCCGAGAATCAGGACCAACGCGGCGGAGGAGCCTTGAGGAAGGGTGGAGCGGTTCATTTCTTCACCTGGTTGGTAGTTGTAGTGGCCGTGAGAGCCGTCTTGGCCGGAGACACTTTGTTGGTGGCGTTCATACCGCCCCCGTCCGCTGCATTGGCGGCAGCCACGGCGGTGGAGTCGACCGGCACTTCGGGGTACAGCGGATAGCCGGCCGACGTGATGGCGGATGGGGCGATGGTGGTGATCGGGTAGGCGGGGCGGGGATCTTCCGCGCGCAGTTTTCGGGCGGTGAGTTCCATTGCCTTGGCCACCGGAATGCGGGCGATGCCTTTGTCCTTGTCGATCCATCCGTAGGAATTGGCTTCTTTTTCCTGCTCACTCTTGAGCTTCTGAAGTTTGTCCCACCGCTCCATCGCGGCCTTTTCCAAAATGGTGTCGGGGGTGACGCCTGCTGGACGTAGGAGTAGTGCGAGGCTGGCCAAACCGAGGAAGCCGGCGGCGAGCCAAAGCCCGGGCAGGTAGGGATGACTGCGCTCGGAGAGGGAGTGGGGCTTGTCGCTCATGACCAGTTGGTGACTCCGAGGCTTTCTCGGAGACGGGGATCACGTGCCGGGAAAATGGAACGACGAGCCAGAAGGGAAAGGAATGTGTGGGCGAGGACACCGATCACGCCGATCAACGCGAGAATATCGATCGGATGCGGGTGGAAACCAGTGGTGGCGGGTGGAAGGCCGGCATGGCGGGCCTCCTGAAGTTGGAGGTTCGGCATCACCACCCAGTACAGGTCCACGCAGTGCATGAGGAGAACCCACCCGGCCGCCGTGCAGATGCGCCATGGGGTGCGTTTGGCGGGTTGGGTGAGGAGCAGGATGAAGGGAACGAAAAAGTGTCCCACGACGAGGAAAATGGAGTAGTAGAACCAGGTGCCGGTATTGCGGTAGACGAAGAACCATGTTTCCTCCGGGATATTGGCGTACCACTGCAGGAAATATTGGCTGAAGGAAATGTACCCCCAGAAGACGGTGAAGGCGAAGAGGAGCATGCCCATGATGTGGTTGTGCTCGACGGTGAAGAGTCCGCGCAGATGTCCGGTCCGGACCAAGCCGTTGGTGATGAGGATCAGGAGGGCCATGGAGGATTGGGCCGCGCCCGCAAAGAGGTAGACGCCCCACATGGTGGAGTACCAGTGGTGATCGAGGGCCATCAACCAGTCGAATCCGGCAAAAGTGAAACTAAGCACGAATAGCGGGATGAAGCCGTAGGCAGTGTGGCGGGAGCGCAGGGTAATCCGGGGGTCGCCGTCCTCATCCTGCTGGACGGACCAGCGGCGATAGAGTAGGGCGGCGGAGCTGAAGAAGAGAAGATAGAAGGCGCAGCGGGCGTAGAAGAACGGTTCGTTGAGAAAAGGTCGCTTCCAGGCGAGTAGGGGATCGTGCGCGGTGTCGGCCGTCATCCAGTGCCAGAGTTCCTTTGGAAAAAGGAACAACAAGGGCAGGGAGAGCACGAGAATCACAGGGAAGCAGGAAGCGACGGTTTCCAGGATACGGCGCATGAGGACGGACCAATCGGCGTCGAGGGCGTGATGGAGAAGCGTCCAGAAAAGGGATCCGGCGCAGAGGGTGAAACCCACGGCAAAGGCGAACAGGTAGGAAAAGGCCAACTGAGCGTGGTTGGTGGCCCAACCCCAAGCGAAGGCCGAAGCGAGGCCGATCACGCCGAGCGCCGGGAAGAGAACCGGCAGGACACCGAGTTTCTCCACGCGCAGCTTCTCTGGCGAAGGAAGAGGACCGTGCGGGGCGCTCATGGGTTACCTGCCTGGGCAAAGTCCGGCGGCAACAGATTGGCCGGGGCATTCTGGGAAAGCTGGAGCGCGCGGATGTACGCAATGATGGCCCAACGATCTTCGACGGCGATGTGGTGATAGGGTCCCATCTGGCCCTTGCCGTGGGTGATGGTGTTGAAGATTTCGCCATCGGCCATCTGGCGGTACTTGTCCTGGTGAAGGTTGGCCGCCCCGACGAGGCCATACTGGGAAGTGATGCCGTTGCCGGCGCCCACAGCCCCATGGCAGACCTGACAGTTGATCTGGTACCGCTCCTGGCCGCGGGCGAGGAGCTTCTTGTCGACGGTCACGGGAATGCCGGTGCCCCACATATTCCCCATTTTTCCGCTGATGAGATACGGCTGGTCGGTGGGAACGTGAAACGGAACGGTGCCGTACGGCGGTACGCGGTCAACGCGGCCCTCGGGGAAGAGCGGGGAGGGTGCCTGGGACTTGTATTTCGGCTGCCGGTCCATGTCGGGAAAAATCTCGATCGGGGTGCGTTGAGTGAAGCTTCCGCGGAACCCGGCGATGGCCAAGATGGCCAGACCGGCAGCGCCGAAGATGGCCAAGAAAGTGCGGATGAACCCCTTCATGCGTGGCCTTGCGTCTCCGGGCGGGCCGGATGCGGGAACGGATCGGGATCCTGATAAATTTCCGTGATGTGGGTGCCGCCCAGCTCTTCCAGGAAGCGGCGGGAAGCACCCTTTTCGAAACGGGGATCAGCCGCTTCGAGTACAAGGAAGAAACCGTCATCGCTTACCCGCTTAAAACGGTCCCAGTTGAAGACCGGATGGTGGAGGCGCGGCATGAGGGTAAGGAGAAGCAGGCCGATGATGGTGCCAAAAGCGGTGAGGAGCACGGTTAGCTCGAAGAAGATCGGCATGGAGGGTTCCAAGGCAAAGTATGGCTTGCCCTGGACGATAAGGGGGTAGTTCAGGGCTGAAGTGTAGTAAATCAACGCGAAGGCGGTGGTTAGCCCGGTGATTCCACCCAGCAGGGAAAAAAGGGAGACACGGGAGCGTTTGAAGCCCATGGCGGCATCCATGCCGTGAATCGGGAAGGGGGAGTAGACGTCCCACTTGCGGAAGCCGGAGTCGCGCACTTTTTCGGCGGCGTGCATGAGGGAGGCGGCAGAGGGGAACTCCGCGCCCAGCCCGTGGAGGTTGGATTCGTTCTGGCTCATGCGTGGGCCTTGGCCGGAGCCGGGTGGGAGGCGTGGCCTTGGGAATCATGCTCGCCATGGTGGTGCGGATCAGCCTCCGGGGTGACGTTCTTGACTTCAAATATGGTGATCATCGGGAGGAAGCGGACGAAAAGAAGGAAGAGGAAGACAAACAAGCCAATTGTCCCGATGAAGAGGGTGATATCCACCCAGGTCGGCGAGAAGTAGCCCCAGGAAGAAGGGAGAAAATCACGGTGGATGGAGGTGACGATGATGACGAAACGCTCAAACCACATGCCCGTGTTCGGGAACATGACGAGGGCGAGGACGACCCATGGATTTTGTCGGCAGTATTTGAACCAGAAGAGCTGCGGGGCGATGACGTTGCAGGTGATCATGGCCCAGTAGGCCCACCAGTACGGGCCGAACGCGCGGTTCATGAAGGCATAAATCTCGTACGGGTTGCCGCTGTACCATGCGATGAAGAACTCCATCGAGTAGGCGTAACCCACGAGGGAGCCGGTCAGGAGGGTGATCTTGCACATGTTGTCGATGTGCTTGTCGGTGACGAGATCGTGGAGGCCATACAGTTCTCGGAATGGGATGAGCAGAGTAAGCACCATGGCAAAACCGCCGAAGATGGCCCCGGCGACAAAGTACGGAGGGAAGATGGTAGTGTGCCAGCCAGGGACGATGGATGTGGCGAAGTCGAAAGACACGACGCTGTGCACGGAGAGCACGAGCGGCGTGGAGATGCCTGCAAGAATGAGATAGGCCTTCTCGTAGTGGGTCCACTGCCGGTTGGAGCCCCGCCAACCCATCGCCAGGATGCCGTAGATCATCTGGCGGAGGCGCGTGGTGGCGCGGTCGCGGAGGGAGGCGAGGTCTGGGATCAGGCCGAGGTACCAGAAAATGAGGGAAACCGTGAAGTAGGTGGAGACCGCGAACACGTCCCAGAGCAGGGGACTGCGGAAGTTTTGCCAGATGGCGTTGGCGTTCGGGATGGGGAAAAGGAACCAGGCAAACCAGATACGACCCACGTGGAAGGCCGGAAAGATGCCGGCGCAGATCACTGCAAAGATGGTCATGGCCTCGGCCGAGCGGTTGATGGAGGTCCGCCACTTTTGGCGGGTGAGAAAGAGGATGGCGGAAATGAGAGTGCCGGCGTGACCGATACCGATCCAGAACACGAAGTTAGTGATATCCCACGCCCAGCAGACCGGAACGTTGAGGCCCCAAACGCCCACGCCCGTGGCCACGAGATAGGTAAGCATGGCAGGGGTGAGGGCGGCCACGGCGCCAAAGCAAACCGTGGCAATCCACCACCAAAGCGGCGCGGGCTGTTCCACGATCCGGCAGACGTGGTCCGTGATCCAGGAAAGGGAGCGCCGGTTGCTGACGAGCGGCTTGCGGTCGATGTACTCGGCGGCCTTGGCGAAGGCGGCGTGGGAGGCGGGATTGTCGGCGCGCATCAATGGCCTCCTTCCGTTTTGCCGCGCCCATTTTCCGAGCCGTGGGATTCCCCGTGGCCGTGGGACGGAAGGTAACTGGTGCGGGCCCCCGGCATGGCGGGATTGGGGTTGCGAACCCGGCCGAGGTAGGTGAGCCGGGGGCGAACATTCAGGTATTCAAGCAGGGAGTAGTTCTGCGGGAGGTTGCGAAGTTGGCCGACCTGCTCCTTCTCATTCTTAAGATCGCCGAAGACAATCGCGTCGGCGGGGCAGGCCTGCTGGCAGGCGGTCTTGAGACTGCCTGCCGGGATGCGGATGTTGGCGGAGTCGCGCGCCTTCACGCGGGCGGAAATCTTGGCTTCCTCGATGCGCTGGACGCAGAAGGTGCATTTCTCCATGACGCCGCGCATCCGGACGGTGACGTTCGGGTTTTTCTGGAGCTTGATGGTCTCCTCGGTGCCCTTCGGGGCGACGGGGCCCCAGTAGAGCTTGTCGAGGGCGCGCTGGTTGTAATCGAAGAAATTAAACCGGCGGACCTTGTACGGACAGTTGTTGGCGCAATAGCGCGTGCCGATGCAGCGATTGTAGGCCATGACGTTCAGGCCTTCCTCGTTGTGGACGGTGGCATTGACGGGGCAGACGGTTTCGCACGGGGCGTTTTCGCATTGCATGCAGGCAACCGGCTGGGCGACGGCCTCGGGCTCCTCCGGTTCGCCGGTATAGTACCGGTCGACGCGGATCCAGTGCATCTCGCGGCCCTTCATGACTTGATCTTTGCCGACGATCGGGATGTTGTTTTCGGCCGTGCAGGCGGTCACGCAGGCGTTGCAGCCGGTGCAGGTGGAAAGGTCGATGACCATGGCCCACTGGTATTCGCCGTCGAGTTTGGGGGACTTGTAGAAGCTCTGGTTCGGCGGGATGTGGGCGTCCATGCCGACCTTTTTGACCCACCCCGGATCCTCGTTGAACTCCGCCACGGCAGCCTCGCGGACGAGGTCGCGCCCCTCCATCACCTGGTGTTCCTGTGTGACGGCGAGTTGCCGGGTGCGGCCGGTCTTTTCCAGTTTCAGGCCCGGTGCGAGGTAGTCCGCATCGGTGCGACGGAGACGGTAGGCGTTGAAGCCGGAACCTTTCGCCACCGGTCCCAGTTCGTCCTGGCCGTAGCCGAGCGGCAGGCTGACGGCGAAATCGACATGCCCCGGGGCGATGACGACCGGGGCTTCGACCGTTTGTCCGGCCAGCGTGGCCCGGACGACATCGGCGACGAGGATGCCTTTGACGATTTCATTGCGGAGACCGAGGGCCTTGGCGGTGGTGGACGAAAGAAGGATCGCATTGTCCCAGGTGAGTTTGGTCATCGGATCCGGCCACTCCTGCAGCCAGCCGTTGTTGAGATAGCGTCCATCGTCCATCGCGGGGGAGGAAACAAACACTCCCTCCAGCGCTCCCGCGGAGGCTTCTGCAGTGTCCCCGATTTTGGCAGCCAAAGCGGCCACGGCGGCGCCATTCACGGATTTGGCCGCACTGGTCGAACTGGCCGGGACAAAACCTTCCCGAACAAGATTATTCCAGGCGTCCTCCAACTTCTGTCCGCTTTGGTTGGTGCGGGCGGCGAAGGTTTCCTTGATGAGGGCCGGTCCAATCGGTTTGGCTTGGCCGGTCAGACGGCAAAGAAACTCCAACTGACTCTCGCCGGCCCAGAGCGGTTGGATTGTGGGCTGAATGGAAACATAGCTTCCATCTCCGGAGAGCGCATCGCCCCAAGCCTCCAGGTAGTGTGTGCCGGGAACGAACCATGAGGACTTGGCCGAGGTGGCGTTGGGCTGGGCGGACAGGTGCAGAGAGGAAGGAACCGAGGCCAGAAGGTTTTCGAATGAAAGGTCGGTGGGTGCGTTGTAGATGGGGTTCCCGCCGAGGATGATAAGTGATTTGATTGCGCCGGCCTGCAAACGGGCGGCGAGATCGCGGATGGAGGCGGCAGGGGCGGAGAAAGCCGGCTGCACCACCAGGGTGTTTCCGATGGCGCCGAGAGCGGAGTTGATGGCCAGGGCGAGGGCTTGAACCGAGGCCGGTTGACGGCGCCCGACCAAAACAACGGAGCGACCGGCGTTGGTCACGAGATCGGCCGCACATTCGCGGATCCAGGCGGCGTCAACGCCATGGGGGAGGGGAAGGTCAGGGGCGGAGGAGAGAGCAGCGTTTAATTCCGCGTTGCCCCGCAGGCTGCGGATCTGGCGCCCGAGTTCGAGCAGAAAGGCTCCGACTTCACCCGCGCGGAGCCGAAGGCGGTGATCGGCCATGGAGCCGGTGATGCTGAAGCGAGGTTCGGCGACATAGAGCCGGTTGACCTTGTCGCCCGGCTTCCGGATGCGGCGGCCGGCGGCAAAGTTGCGGGTGTCGGCCAGATCGCCGTCCTCGGATCCGAGGAAGTCGCAGTCGGCGGCCAGAATCGTGGAAGCGTTGGCGAGGTTGGCGCGGAACTGGGTGCCCGGGCCAAAAGCGGCCGTGGAGGCTTCGGCATCGTATCCGGGAGCTAAGGGCTCATAAACAGCCCAGGTGGCTTGCGGAAATTGGCGGAGCAATTCAGCGCGGAGGCGCTCCCGCGTCGGCGAACAGGTTTCGTCTGCCAAAACGGCCAAGGTGGCGCCGGAGGAGGCGGAGGCCTCAGCGCGGACACGCTTGATTTCGGCTTCGAGCTGGGAGGTATCGGCCTTTTTCCCCTGGAAGGTGAGATGGCGACGGCGGGCCGGGTCGTAAAGGTCGAGGATGGAGGCTTGCGCGTGGTTATCGCTTTTGCCCTCGCTGAATGGATGGAGGGGGTTGCCCTCCATCTTGATGGGCCGTCCGTCAAACGTGGTGGCCAAAAGCGGCACGGCACCACGTCGGCGGGGCTGGGCTGTGGCGAAGGACATGGTCTTGCCGGAAATGAGCCACTCCGGTGATTGGGTGAACGGCACAAGGTGTGCCTCGGGGCGACGGCATCCGCCCAGGCCAAGCCCGGCGAGGGCCAGGGAGGCTCCCATCAGACGGAGGAAGTTCCGGCGGGAGAGGGGATCCTGTTCCCATTCGGCGGCGCCGGCGGGAAACTCACGGTGGAGCCACTCTTCGAAATCCGGAGTCTTGGCGTATTCCCCCAGACTACGCCAATAGGTGCGGCCATGGGCGGGGGCAGGAGGATGTTGCAGGACGCGCTTCATCGGTGGCACCCACTACAGCTCACCGGGGGGTTGATATTCCACTCCCGGACAAATTTTTCGCCGAGTTCCCGTTGGGATGTGCCGGCGGGCGGTTCCCAATCCAGATTGGTGATTTGGTCGAGCGGGCGGAGATGGTTTTCAGGGGCACGATGGCATTCGAGACACCAGCCCATGCTGTGGGGCTTGTCGTGCCAGACGACCTGCATGTGGTTCACATGGCCGTGGCAGGCCACGCAACTGATGCCACGATTCACGTGGGCGGAGTGGTTGAAATAAACGTAATCGGGCGCCTTATGGATCCTGACCCAGGGAACCGGTTGACCGGTTTTCCAGGACTGGCGGACGGGTTCGAGCTTCGGGCTCTGGGCCTTGATTTGCGTATGGCAGTTCATGCAGGTCTGGGTGGCGGGAATGTTGGAATGGGCGGACTTTTCGACTTGGGAATGACAATAGCGGCAGTCCATGCCGAGTTGGTTGACGTGGAGGGAGTGATCGAACTCGACCGGTTGGGTGGGTTGGTACCCGACCCGGGTGTATTTCGGGGTGAAGTAGTAGGCCATCCCGGAAACGATGCTGGCAGCGACCACGGCGACACAGACCAAAAGCTTGATCGGAAGCCAGTTCGTCCAGCGAGGGAAAATGTTGGCCATGGGGAAGTTAAGTCAGCGGCTGGGTTTTGGGTGGATCGTGTTCAAACGTTGGAAACTTACAAACTGAAGGTTCCGTTTCTTTTCATCAAGAAGGCATTAGAGGTATTAAGACCAACAACCCGTGCATTAGAATTTTTAACAGTCTTCTTTTCCCTCGGAAACAGGGGTTGGGCAGAGGCTGTCTCCTTGGGTCGGCAAGGAAAACCGCCTGATAGAGTTGAAAAATTCCCAAACCGAAGGAGACTCTGTCCATGTCGAAATTCTGCCGGTTCTTCCGCAGGGGAGTCCTTGGGGCGATGCTGGCCTGGGCTTCCACGGGCTGGGCGGAAATGCGGGAGACGGGTGTCTGGTGGCTGCCCCGCAATGTTAGTCACTTCGGTCATGAAATTGACTTTATGATTTATGTGATCCTTTGGCTGACCGGAATCACGGGGGCTCTCGTGTTTGGTGCGATGATTTATTTTATTGTAAAGTACCGCCACCGGGCCGGGGTGGGCGCGATTCACAGCCACGGCAACAACACCCTGGAGGTGGTCTGGACGACGATCCCCGTTTTCATCTTTCTGGCCTTGGCGATTTACGGAAATGAGATGTGGGGACGGATGCGGATGGAGAAAGCCCCGGCGGACGCGCTACAGGTGGCGGTGGTGGGGGAGCAGTTTGGCTGGAACGTTCGCTACCCCGGGCCAGATGGAAAACTTGGCAAAATGGATTCGCGGAAAATCGGCAAGGACAACCCTTTTGGCATCGATGCGAACGATCCCGACGGCAAGGACGACTTCACGACCTACAATGACTTGGTGTTTCCTGTGAACCGTCCGGTGCAACTTCATCTCGGCTCCAAGGATGTGATCCATGCGTTTTACGTGCCGGAATTCCGGCTGTATCAGGACATGGTGCCGGGCCGGGTCTATGACTTTGTTTGGTTCAAGGCCGACTCGGTGGGTAGCTTCCAGCTCGCCTGCAACCAGCTTTGCGGCCAAGGGCATTACAAGATGTTTGGGAAACTCGCGGTCGTGCCGGATTCTGATTACTTGGCCTGGGTAAAGGGAAAAGCTCCCCTGACTGCCGCTTCGCCAAATTCTTCTGCTGAGACCACCGCGGTTGCCAATCGATAAAAGGAGCCAAATCATGAGCACTGCCACCATGACGCATGCCGACGCCCACGGTCATCACGACCATCACGAGGCCACAGGATGGAAGAAGTACATCTGGTCTCTCGACCACAAGATCATCGGGCTCCAGTACCTTTTTAGTTCCTTGGCGTTCCTTTTTATTGGCGGGGCCCTGGCGCTTCTTTTGCGCTGGCAACTGGCGTTTCCCTCCACGCAGGTGATGCCCGACGGCAACGTCGGCAACCCGCTCTCCCTGCCGTTCATCAACCCGCAGTTCTACAACGCTCTTTTCACGATGCATGCCACGGTGATGGTCTTTCTCGTGGTGATGCCAGTGCTGATTGGAGCCTTTGGAAACTATTTGATCCCTTTGAAAATCGGGGCAGGGGACATGGCTTTCCCGCTCATCAACGAATTGTCCTACTGGGTCTGGCTGGCGTCTGGCTTCATCATGCTGGCTGGATTTTTCGTGGCGGGAGGTGCCGCCGCCGCCGGTTGGACCGGGTATGCGCCGCTCAGCAGCGTGGGCGCCTATAACGGGGCCAGAATCGGGCAGAGCCTCTGGGCGACCGGTCTATTTATCAATGGTCTGGCCTCGATCATGGGAGCCTTCAACTACATCACCACGATCGTCAACATGCGGGCTCCGGGCATGGGTTTCTTTCGGTTGCCTCTGGCGGTCTGGGCCCTGTTTATCACGGCCTTCCTTCTTCTCTTGGCCGTACCGGTTCTTTCGGCTGCCGGGGCCATGCTGGTGCTCGACCTGAACTTTGGTACCAACTTCTTTAATCCGGCGAAGGGCGGACAACCGTTGCTTTGGCAGCACCTGTTCTGGTTTTTTGGTCATCCAGAGGTCTACATCATGATCTTGCCGGCCATGGGGATGGTGAGTGACATTCTGAGTGTCAACAGTCGGAAGCCCGTTTTTGGCTACCGTGCGATGGTGTACGCGATGATCGCGATCGGCTTCCTTGGTTTTATCGTCTGGGGGCACCATATGTTCGTTTCCGGGATGAACCTCGTCCTTTCGGCGGCGTTTGGTGTCTCCACCATGGTCATCGCCGTGCCTTCAGCCATCAAGACCTTCAACTGGCTGGGGACAATCTGGGGTGGCTCGATCCGGTTCAACACCGCGATGCTCAACGCCCTCGCGTTCGTGGCGATGTTTGTCATCGGCGGATTCTCCGGGATCTTCATGGCCTCGACGCCGGTGAACATTTTTGTCCATCACACCTATTTTATCGTCGCCCACTTCCACTACGTGCTTTTTGGCGGCAGCATTTTCGCCGTCTTTGCCGCGATCTACTTCTGGTACCCGAAAATGTTCGGCCGGATGATGAATGAAACACTTGGGAAGATCCATTTCGCACTCACTTTCATCTTCTTTAATCTGTGCTTCTTTCCGATGCACAACGTGGGTTTGGGCGGGATGATGCGCCGGATCGCGGATCCGACGGTCTACGAGCATCTGCGCGCCCTGCAACCTATCAACCAGTTCATTACCCTATCCGCCATCGGGCTGGGTTTTTCCCAGATCGTTTTTCTTGTTAACTTTTTCCGCAGCTTGAGGCACGGCGTCCCGGCAGGTCGAAATCCGTGGGAAGCCACCACCCTGGAGTGGACGGTGGATTCGCCTCCTGGCCACGGCAACTTCGCCACCACCCCGACGGTCTACCGCGGGGCCTACGACTACAGCGTTCCCGGCCACGGTAAGGATTACATCATGCAGAACGAGCCGACTGAGCCTGATCACCCGGCCGGCTCACCGTCCCGCCTTCGCCCGGCTCCGGTGGGATGAGTTCTGTCCTGCGGCCGGCCGGCGTTTACCGGGCCGCCTGCTTTCTCGCGGGCGCCATTCTGTTCTTGATCACTCTCGGGGGGCAGGTGACGACGAAGGTCGCCGGTATGGCTGTTCCCGACTGGCCCGGCACCTTCGGGCACAACATGTTTCTCTTTCCCTGGGCGAAGATGACGGCCTGCGCCATGGTCTTTCTCGAGCATTCCCATCGATTGGTTGCGTCCGGTGTCGGCTTAATCACCTTGGCGGTGGCCGTTTGGGTCTGGGCATCGACTCGGGACCGCTGGGCGAGAGGACTCTCCCTGGCGGCTGCTCTTCTTGTCGTGGCCCAAGGGGTTTTGGGCGGACAAAGGGTGCTGCAGGTTTCTTGGGTTTTGGGGTTGATGCATGCCTGTCTGGCGCAGGTTTTTTTGGTGGTAGCCGGCAGCTTGGCGCTGGTGCTGTCCCGCTTCTGGGGGGATTCGGCGCGCTCGGACGATCTGTCCAAGGCCCGGATGCGGATGGCCTGGGGACTGACTGCGGCGGTGTTTCTGCAAACGATCCTGGGAGCCTTCCTACGGCATGAGGGGCCGGGGTATCTCTCGATTCCCGATTTTCCAAAGATCTACGGGCACTGGCTTCCCGCATTCTGGCAGACAGATGTACTCCGGGGCATCAACGACTACCGGGCGGCGGAGCTTCAATGGCCGGCCACCACGGCCTCGCTGATCCTTTGGCAAATCCTGCATCGCACGCTGGGTCTTGTGGCAGCCTTGGGAATATTCGCGGGGGCCATCTGGAGTGTCGGCCCCACCTCGACGCCGTCTTGGTGGCGACGCGGAGTCATGCTGTGGGCGGCCTTGGCGGGGAGTCAGGTATTTCTCGGCATCCTCACGATCTGGAGCGGGCGGCGAGCGGAGATCGCCACCCTACATGTCCTTTTTGGTGCGGGTCTGACTCTGACCGGTTGGTTGTTGGGCCTCGCCTCCTGGCGCTCGGTGCAGAACTTTTCCAAATCCGGATCTCCCCAACCGACCCCCTCCGGTCTGCCCCGATGAATACGGCCGAGGCTCTGCTTGCCCCCACGGCGAAAACGGTCGGTTGGCGGGCCCGTTTGCAGGACTGGGCCGAGCTTTCCAAGGCCCGGTTGACCCTTTTGGTTTTGCTGACCACCCTTGTGGGGCTGTACTGCGGTGCGGGGGGAGAGTTGGATCTGTGGCGAACTCTCTTCACCTTGTCCGGAACCGTGCTGGTCGCAGCGGCGGCGGCGGTTCTGAACGAATGGATGGAGCGGGACCTGGACGCGCGGATGGTTCGCACCGCCCAGCGGCCGTTGCCGGCCGGGCGGGTGAGTCCGGACGAGGCACTGCTTGGTGGGGCCCTCATGGCGGTGGCCGGGTTGGGCATTCTTTATCTCGGGGTGCACGCGCCGGCGGCCTTTTTAGCGGCCTGCACGCTGGCCTTATATCTCTTTCTCTACACACCAATGAAAAAATGGTCGGTTCTCAACACCTTGGTAGGAGCGGTGCCTGGGGCGATTCCACCTTTGTTGGGATTTGTAGCGGGCAGGGGAAGGATCGGCGCGGAGGGTTGGGCCTTGTTCTCGATCCTTTTTCTTTGGCAAATCCCACACTTCTTGGCGATCGCCTGGCGGCACCGGGAGGATTATCGAAGGGCCGGCTTCCGCATGCTGCCGTGCTCCGATGACAAGGGCAGGATCACGGGACTGGTTGCCACGCTGTATTGTCTGGCTCTGCTGGTGGCCGCGATTTGGCCCTTTTACCTCGGTGCGGCAGGCCCCTGGTATCTGGGGGGAGCCGTGCTGTTGAGCCTGGGGTTCGCTTGGGGAGCGGGACGATTTGCCCTTCATCCCACACAGGAAACCGCCCGGAGGCTGTTCTTGGCATCGGTGGCCTATCTCCCGATTCTCCTTGTTCTGCTGGTGGCGGACCGCCGATGAAAAACGATCCTGTTCGCAAGGCCAACGTGCGACTCCTCTTGGTGATGATCGCGGCTGTTCTGGCCATGACCGCCTACTGGGTTTATTTCATTATCGCCAAAGAACCGGTCCAACCCTAAATCGATTTCTTCGTGAGTCCCGCTGCCATCACCGCCGACCACTCTTCCAGCGTCGCTGGGGCTCCGCGGTTCACCTTGCCCAAGTTTGGAATGCTGGTGTTTCTTGCCTCCGAGGCGATGTTGTTTGCGGGTCTGATTGGCGGGTACATCGTTCTGCGGTTGGCTCAAGGCCCGGGCAACTGGCCCCCGGCCGGGGCGCCAGAAATCGGCGTCAAAATCCCGCCCACCTTCCTGAATTGGGTGATGATCGCCAACACCGTCATCCTGCTGGCGAGCAGCGTGACTTATCATTGGGGCGAATCCCGCATGCGCAAAGGAGGGAGCGGTCTCCTCGGTTACGGCCTGACCGCCCTGTTCGGCTCCATCTTTTTGGGGGTGCAAGCGTGGGAGTGGTTGCACTTGAAGCATGAGGGGATGTGGTTCGACACCTACGGGATTTATGGGTCCTGCTTCTTCACCATGACCGGCTTCCACGGAGCCCACGTATTTCTGGGATTGATGGCGATCCTTTATGTGACCTGGCGGGCCATCCTCCGGCAGATGCGCTTGTTTTCCGGGCAGACCCCCACCGGTTCCCATACCTGTGAAGAGTTAACCGGCTACTACTGGCATTTCGTCGACGTGGTCTGGATTTTTCTCTACACGATCCTCTACGTGATCTGATCGTCGGCCTACGTCGGGCCTAAAAACGCCGCCAAGGCATTACCCAGTTCCGCGGGATGGGCGCAGCGGATGGGTTCTCCCACCTTGGGCATGAACAGATAGCCCTCACCGTAGGCCGGACCGTTCAGGACGCAGGCGTCGGTTCGGCAATCCTCGATCTGCTCCCGGGCGGACTGGTGAAGCTCCGCGGCGGCGCCCTCCGCCTCCCATTTCCAGCCGACGATTTTAGAAGAAGAAGCGAGGGTGCGGATTTTGTTGAGCACCCGTGGGGCCGGTTTGAGTTCCAGGCGGACGCCCTCGAGGTGGCCGGGCCATTTGTCCCGGGACAACTTATTGCCCGCCATGTCATGGGCCGAGGCAAGGTCGTAATCGGGTAGGGCCGCCGGCAGGAGAATCGCCCCAAACTGCTTCAGATCTGCCCTGTGAAGCAGCTTTTCCAGATCGTGGATGGTTTGGAACCGTTCGGACGAGTGCAGGCCGGTGGGCAGGGGATAGGTCGCGCCGGTGCCGTACCATAGAGTGACGTGGTGTCGATGCTTGCGGAGTGTTTCCGCAAGGATCACCCCGGTTTTGCCCGTGGAGAAGTTGGCCAGCATACGGGCCCGATCCAAGGCCACGGAGGCGGGTCCCGCGATCAGGAGAATTTCCATTTAGGGAATACTAACCAACCGCGGTGGCGGCGAAAACATCTGGCTTGCCGACCGGCACGGAACAACCGAAACCCGTAGGAGATCATGACGTATATCGGGTTTCATCTGGCGTTTAATCTACCCCTGCTGGCGGCCCTATTTTTTCTTTCCGGGCGGGGCATCTGGCCGCAGGAGATGGTTTTGGTGATGCTGGGGATCCTAGGGATCGTCATGGCCTTCACCTCCCCTTGGGATAATTACGCGGTAGCCAAGAGAATCTGGGATTTTCCGAGGGAGAGGGTCTGGTTCCGGGTGGGAAAACTACCCGTGGAGGAGTATGCATTTTTTATCATCCAAAGCCTGGAGGTGATGTGGCTGAGTTGGGCTTTTTTGCACTGGGTGGAACCGCCCCGCGGGGTGGCCCCCGCCCGATGGATTGGCGACCCATCGGTGCTACGGCACATCGCCGTCCTGTTGATTTTTTGGGCGGCCATTGGCGTGGCCCTGAAGGAATGGCCCCGGCGGGAGCCCCGGATCCATTATGCGTGGCACCTTTTTTACTGGTTCCTGCCCGTGGTGGGGATCCAGTGGATTGTAGGCGGTCCGCTTCTTTTGGCCTATTGGTTGCAGGTGGTGGTGCCCACGCTGGTCGTCGGCACGTACCTCTGCGTGGCCGATTGGGTCGCAATCGGCAAAGGAATCTGGTTTTTTGACGAGGATCAGATCACCGGCTGGAAAATTTGCGGCGTGATGCCGTGGGAGGAGGCTGCCTTTTTCTACATCACCAGCCTATTAGTCGCTCAGACGTTCCTAATTTTGCTTCCGGTGGGGTTGAGGTAAGGGGTGGCCAGTACCGTGGTAGGCCCCTTTTGACTTCCTCAGACCTGCTTCGCCCATCTGGAATGCCGCCTCCGGCGATGATGAGAATTCGCTCACGCAGAAGGATTGATAAACGTTCTGGCCCCCTCCATTCAAAGGCGTCTACCGATGGTGAAAATCTCCTATTCCTTGGACAAACGCTGTTTTTTCTCGCCCGCAAAAAGATTTCGAGCGGCGAAAAGGCGGCAAAGGGTTTCTTCGGGGTTAGGACAAGTTTTTAGGGCGGGGCGGATTTCCTCCGGGGTAAGATCCGCCAGAGATTTTCCAGGGAACCAGTGGCCGCCTTGGCCAAGCAGGTTGTAACGCATCTTGCCGTACCCCACCAGGTCGTAGGCGAGGGCCAGGTTATGCAATCGCAAGATCTCCCGAAGGTTCGCCTGTCCTGGGGAATCGGACCAGTGGGGAAGACCCTGTTGCCAAGTCTTTCGCCAGCCTTCCGGCAGCGAGCTTTCCCATTGTTGTTGCAAGCACTTCTCCACCGGGGGCAGAAGCTCCCCAACCTCAGGAAGCCTCCGGACAGCCTCGATATGTTCATCAAAGTCAGTCGGTCGGGCGGCGCCGATCGAAAGCGTGTGAATTTCCGGGCGGCGCAGGCAAAAAAGGGTGTTGAAAGCCATGGGAGAAAGCGGTGCGGCAAGATTTTTTAGCAAATCCGGGGGTTGATAAAGCATGCCGCCCTTGTCGTTGGGACTGATGATGAAGACGCCCATATCGTTCCTTTGGGCTGCCTCGAGGGACCGGGTGTGTTCCTGAAAAATGTAGTACCAGTGGAGGTTCACATAATCGAAGCGGTTGCCGGCCACCAACTCCTCCACCAGATCGGCGGGCCCATGGGTGGAAAATCCGACATGGCGGCAAAGCCCCTCCCTTTGCCAGCACCGGGCTCGCTCGAGGCACCCTCCAGGCTGCAGAGACCATTCCGCCGTCTCCCGGTCGTTCACCCCGTGCAGGGAAAGAAGATCCACCCACGGAAGGCCGAGCCGGGAAAGTGAGAGGCGGAAGGTGTTTTCAAACTCCTCCGGATGAGCCGCGGGAGCCACTTTGGTTTGGAGGATGAATGAGTTGCGTGGAAGCTTCTGAAGAATGGGGCCGAGTTGAGCCTCGGAGGTGCCATAGCCACGGGCCGTTTCGATGTGTCGAATTCCCAGCTCCAGGGCCCGGGCAATAATGCGCTCCAAGTTGGCCTGATTCTCCTGCGGAATGGGTTGGGCTGGTTCCTCGTCCCATCGGTGCTGGAACCGCATGCCTCCACAAGTCAGTACCGGCATGGATAGACCGGTCCTGCCGAAGCGTCGGGTGGGAATCACTCTCCGGGAAACGAAAGGAGGGCGTGGAACTTGAGTCCAAGGGCCTCAAGCTTTTTCTTTCCCCCCAGCTCGGGGAGGTCGATCAGAAAAGAGCCGGCATCGACCACCGCGCCGAGGGATCGAAGGAGCAGAACCGCCGCCTCTGCGGATCCACCGGTGGCCACGAGGTCGTCGACCAAAAGGACCCTCTGTCCTTTTTTGACGCAGTCCTGGTGGAGTTCGAGCGTGCCGGATCCGTATTCGAGGGCGTATTCCCGACTAACGGATTTCGAGGGAAGTTTTCCTGGTTTCCGAATCGGGATAAACCCGGCCCCCAAAAGGTGTGCGACCACTCCGCCAAGAATAAACCCCCGGGCTTCAATACCTGCCACCAATTCGGGGGGACGACTTTCAAAGGGGGCGGCCATGCGCCAGCAGGCATCCCGTAAGCCCTGGGCATGGCCCAGCAGTGGGGTAATGTCGCGAAATAGAATCCCTTTCTTGGGGTAGTCCGGAACGTTGCGGATATGCTGCAGAAGAGGGTCAGGTGACATATTTCTTAATCCTCGGGGCGGTTACGACGGCGGGCAAGGGAAGCCCCTTGGTCATGGGAATTCATGGCTCGACACTGATGAAAACCTGCGGGATTCTTGCCTCCATGAGCGTGCAAATTCACACCAATAAGGAAGGCAAAGCTACCGTGGTACAACTCCAAGGAAAGGTGGATGCGACGAGCGCCCCGTCCGTGGAGCGAGCCCTGGTGGGGGCGATTGAACAAGGGGAAAAAACGCTGGTGATTGATTGTGCTAGCCTGGATTTCATCAGTAGCGCCGGGTTACGCTCTTTGTTGCTGGCCGTCAAAAAAATGAAAGCTGCCGGGGGGCAAATTGCCCTGGCCGCCCTGCAACCGAACGTGAAAGAAGTATTCGATATCAGTGGCTTTTCATCCCTCTTTTTGATTCACGGTTCCAAAACCGACGCGATCAAGTAATCCCGAAAAAACAGATTAAGCCGCGGCGGCGGGGGAGTGGGTTTTCCTCAGGAGCAGGATGTTTTTGTCCCCTTCGCGCCGATAGGTAGCCACATCGACCATCTTTTTCACGAGGTGGATTCCCAAACCGCCCAGTTGGCGGTTCTCAATCGGAGTTTCGAGGTCGGGTTCGGCCACCTCCAGGGGGTTGAATTCGCGGCCGCGGTCCTCGAACTCCATTTCGATGTGCTCCTCGATCTTTCGAAAAGTGACGTGGATGGGATGAACCCCCGCCTCGTCAAAACCGTATTTAATGATGTTGGTGAGAATTTCCTCGATAGCGACAAGAAGGTGATAGCGGAGACGACCACCGATCTCGTGTTGCGTGGCAAAGCTTTCGAACACCGAATTCACCCGGAGGAGGTCCTCAATCCTGTTTTTGACGGTGACCCGGACCTCCTTGTGCTTCATTGGGAAGATAGAAGCAGACTCTGAAGCCCGGCCAGGCGAAACACTTGGGCTACCTCAGGGTGGACCTTCTCCAGGCCAAAATCCCCTCCGTTCGCCTTGGAGGCCTTGGAGGCGTCGATGCAGAGGTGGACGAAGGCAGAGGCGGCATAGGGCACGGCGGAACCGTCAAAGCGAACCGCGCCTTTGTGAGTCTGAATCAATTTACGCACCTCTTCCCTGATTTCCCCGACTCGGACGGCGTCCATCCGGCCGTTCAGAAAAATACGCAAGATCCCGTCCTTGATTTCATGACTGAAACTTGGGCCCGGCCCGCCTTCGACCAGGTGGTCCATCCCGGTGAGCGCGAAGACCCGGCGGATTTCCGGGGGGCAATCGAGCACGCGGAAATGAGCGTTGCGGCGCTGAAGCTCCCGGGCCGCCTCAAAAATCAGACGCAGAACCGCTGAACCGATATAATTCACATCGCGGAAGTTGCAGGTTAGGCTGGCAGGAAGCTTTTCGATTTCCGCCCGGATCGGGGACCGAAGATTCTGGGCGGCCACGGTGTCGAGCCGGCCGGAAAAGCGCAGGAGGGTGCCGAGTCCATCCCGCTTGATTTCCAGCTGCTCCATGACGAAGGTGACTGACTTAAATCCGGGCAGCGTCCACGTATTTGCGGTTCATTTCCCGCATGCGTCGGCTCAGGATAGTGGCGAGGCCGACCAAAAACATTCCACCGAGCTGATGGTTGTTGTTCATGAGGAACTCCAGTTGGGGCCATGAAATACCCCAAACAACGGAGGCTTGGGTTGGGCGCACGGCGGCGGAGGTCGGGCCTGGATCGAAAACGGAGATTTCGCCAAAGGTATCGCCGGGCTTGAGGCGGGCGAGTTCGGCTTCCTGGTGCTGCCCTTGGCGCCGGACGGAGAGTTCCCCGGATGCAAGGATGTAGAGGCGGTTTAGCTCGCTTCCTTCTTCCACCAAATTCTGTCCCGGTTCTACGCTGATAAATTCCCCATAACCGGCGAGGGCCGCACGGGCCTCATTACTGAAGTGCTCCGTAATGCCTGACGCGGGGAGGACGACGTGGGCGAGAGGGTCGGACATTCCATGATCTTAGGGGTTCAAGGTCTTTGGGGTCAAACAATGGAGTTCCTGCTTGGACTGCGCCAACAAGCCCAAAAGAAGCCGGGATTACTTTGGCGGTTTGGTTGGAATGGCGACTAGGGGGAGTTGGCGCTTCAACTCGGTGGGAACCTGTCGGTCTCCTTGGAATTCGGCCTTACGAAGATGTGCCGGCAGGGTGGAAGGGGATGGATCCGAGGGATAAACCAAGGTGACTTGCCGGATGGTTTCCGTTTTGATGGATCCATCTAGGTTGAGCTGGAACTGCATAATAGTATCGGTGCTGATTCGGCGAGCTTGACGAAAATCATATCCATCGATGGTCCATGACTCTTTTTTAAAAGGATCCTGACCCGCTTCTTTTTTCCAGATGGTTCCATAGGAGTCTTTTCTCCATTCATTGCCATCGCTGTCGGCCTTCCAGAAGATCGAATCTCTTGGGACGGACCAGTCATAAAGACTTTTTCCGGCCAGCAAGGGTGTGGCGGTGTCCCGTGGATCATCCGAGGTAAAAAGTTGGGCCAAGGAGGCCAAAGGCCAACAGAAGGCCACAACCAAGGGCCGGATCATAATTAAATTCAAGGGGAGACGGGGTATTACGTCAAATCGGGTCGGCTTGAGCCGAAAGACAGTGTCCCTATATTCGAAATCGGACGGGTGGCAGAGCGGTTTAATGTACCTGACTCGAAATCAGGAGTAGGGGCAACCCTACCGTGGGTTCAAATCCCACCCCGTCCGACGGAGTTAGAGTGGGCAGGCGATGCCGTCGAGGCGGGGGTCAGACGCACCGCAGATCGATGTGCCGCCGTGTTCGATTTGGTAAAGCTTTCATCCTGGAGGGGTAGCTAGATTGGCGCAGGGGTAAGTCTGAGGGGGGCCAAATTCCACCCCGCCTAAGTCTACGAGGAAAGGGCGCACTCCGACCGGGTGGAAGTGAGGTGTCTTGTGGGGACAAAAAAGAAATGGAAAGGGGTTGAGTGGGATAAGCGATGGCTCATGCTGGAAGCATGAAGATAGCGGCTATTCTATTCATGGGTTTCATTGTCTCCTCTGGATTCTCGCAGGTTGTTGTGCCGGCGCGGCGGCCTTTGGTCGTTTTGGCCGATACCAACGCCCAAGCTTACGACGGCTACAATTACTATTACTACGGAGGTTATTACGCCGGCGGTGGCATTTATGGCTACGGGGGCGCGGCGGGCAGGGGAAGGGATTGGAATAATTACTCGGATGGAAGATATGAGGAACGCGGAAACCATCGGGGAGCGGATCGGGCCGCAGGGCCAGCTCGAGCAGGCGGGGCCCGCCGCTAGCCCGAAAGGCAGCCCCCGAGGCATTCGTTAATCGCTAGGCAACTCACGAAACCAAGCTATCTCCAGTAAAGCGTGATTTCATCCAAGGCCCTTCTCGATCCGACGATTCTTTTTTTTCTGCTGGGAGTCGGGGCCGGGCTGATCCGTTCCAATCTGGCCATTCCGGGCCAGATGGCACGGTTCCTTGCCCTCTATCTGTTGATGGCGCTTGGTTTGAAAGGCGGGTTTGCCTTGGCCAAAAGCGGTTTCCATACGGCGGTGCTAGTCGACCTTGGGTTGGCCGTGCTTCTTTCGCTGGCCGTTCCGACGGTCGGCTACGCCCTCCTTAAAAAAATTGTGGCTCCCCTCAATGCGGCCGCGGTAGCGGCGGCTTACGGTTCTGTCAGTGCGGTGACTTTTATTACTACCATCCAGTATCTGGAAAATCAGGGGATTTCCTACGGCGGCCACATGTCGGCCGCCCTCGCCCTGATGGAGTCCCCCGCCATTCTCTTTGCCGTCTTCATGGCCAACTTGGTTCGGGCGCATTTGCCGAAAAAGAAAGAGAAAGGAAAATCCCCGGTGGCCGACGCCTCCCTGCGCCACGTTTTGCAGGAGTCTTTCACCGAAGGAACCCAGATCCTGCTGCTGGGCAGTATGGTAGTGGGCTACCTGTCCGGGGAGCAGGGGAAATCGGTGATGGAGCCGTTCACGGGCGACATTTTCAAAGGGATGTTAGCTTTCTTTCTGTTGGACATGGGTATCGCCACGGCAGCCCATTTCAAGGACTTGAAAAAAGTGCCGAAGCGACTGGTGATGTATGGTGTGGCGGGGCCGCTGATTCATGCCCTCATTGCCCTCTGGCTTTGCGCTTTGTTTGGCGTCCCGATGGGAAACGCCGTGCTCCTGATGGTGTTGGCTGCCAGCGCCTCCTACATCGCCGTGCCCGCCGTGATCAAACACGCCATCCCCGAGGCCTCTCCTCTGCTTTACTTGGGCATGCCCCTCGGCCTGACCTTCCCCTTTAATATCTTGGTAGGGATTCCTCTGTACGTGGGCCTAGCCGAAAAGTTTCTGCGTTAGGCCTGCCGGCCGGCCAGTCGACGGTACTGAGCCATGAAGGCCCGGACTTTGGATGTGTCCGGTGGCCTCCGCCAATCACCCTGTTGCTTCAGCGAGCTGCCGACGATGAAACCATCAGCCCAAACGAAGAATTCGCCCAAATTCTCCGGGGTCACCCCTGATCCAAGGAGGACCGGAAGGGAGGTCGATTTCTTGACCTCTTCCAAATCCTGCAGGGAGGCCGCCTCCCCCGTAAAACCACCCGTCACGATAACGGCGTCTCCCCTCATGAACTCGACCGCATGGGCGGTGGCGCCAATGCCCACATCCGCCGTGATGGCGTGGGAACTGTGCTTTTTCTTTACGTCGGCCCAAACCCGGACGGATTGTGCCCCGATTTCCTTGCGATAGCGAAGAAGGTTCGCAGCGCAGGAATCCAGAATCCCTTCGTCCGCGACATGGGCATAGGCGAAGCCTTCGGCCCGGACAAAATCCAGACCGGAGGCCATGGCAACAGCCGTGGATTCCCGGTTGGCTCCGGCCAAAATCTGAATTCCCACGGGAATCCGCACGGTTTGTTTGATCGCCCGACCCACCGCGGTCATGGCGGCGGTAATCTCCGGGCCGACCCCGCCCTTGAGATAGGGGGTATCGTGCATGTTTTCGATCATTAAGCCATGGATACCGGCTCCGGAGTAAAGAAGGGCCTCCCGACAGGCTTGGGCGATGATGCCACTCAAGGGAGCGCGATTGCCGGGAGTTCCGGGCAGGGCCCCGACATGAATCATCCCGACAACGGGTTTCGCCGATGAAAAAGGGGGTACCTTCAAGATTTGCCCGGCCCGGATCAGCGGACTTGGCGGGCCTTTTTAACCATTTCCGATCCGTCGGCCTTGCACTTGCCGCAATGGGCGTGCAGCGATGACCAAGAGAGACCGAGCAAGAGAGCAGTGAGCGCTAAAAACCTCATGGATTCCCAGTATTAGCTCCGTTCCGGGGAAGTCAACGCCCGGAGTCAGTGCCCAGACGACGGAGTTGGTCGCCGAGGAGGTTGAAAGAAAGAAGGCAAACAACCAAGGCTGTCGCCGGAAACACGATAAGCCACCAAGGGGTGTCGATCGGATTCAGCATAGATGCCCCATCGGCCAGAAGGGTGCCCCAACTGGCTAGCGGAGCCTGCACGCCAAGACCAAGGAAGCTAAGGAACGACTCCTCCAGAATCACCGCCGGCAGGGCGAGGGTGAGGTAAGTGATCACGATGGGCAGGACCTGGGGAAGAATCTGGCGAAAGAGAATCACGGGGGTGCTTTGGCCGATCAGGCGGGAAGACAGGACAAAGGGCCGCTCCTTGATGGTGAGAACCTGGGCGCGAACAATCCGCGCCAACGTGAGCCACTCCACCATCCCCAACCCCACAAAGAGCAGGAGAAGACGGGCGTGATTGGCAAACGCGGTCAGGAACGTTCCATCGAACAGGTTCTTGAGTTTGAGGTCAAACAGACTGATGAGAACGATCACCAGCACAATCCGGGGCAGGGCATAAAGAACATCCACTGCACGCATCATCAGATTGTCGGTTCGTCCCCCCAAATATCCCGCGGTCAGTCCGTAAGCCACTCCAATGAGCAGGCTGATGGAGGCACCCACAAACCCCACCAGAAGGGAGATGCGGGCGCCGTACATCAACCGGATCAGGAGATCGCGGCCGTGGAGATCGGTGCCGAGCCAATGATGGGGGCTAGGCGGAGTGAGACGGTTACTGGAAAGTTCGCCGACACCATAAGGACTGACCGCAGGCCCGAAAACCGCCGCCGACACCAAAATGGCCAGAAAACCGAGGATGATCCATGTGGAGCGGGATGGCTTCATGAGGACAGCCGAATCCGCGGATCGAGCATGGCAGTCAGCCAGTCCGCAAGGAGGTTAAAGAAAAGGAGAAGAAGGCAGTAGACCAGCACCACCCCGGAAACCAGAAAGACATCCCGATTGATGACGCCGTTGACGAAAAACTGACCGATCCCCGGAATCGCGAAAACCTCCTCGATGACCAGGCTGCCGGTGAGGATGTTCGCCGCGAGCGGTCCGGCATAGGCCACCAGGGGTAAGATCGCGGGTCGGAGGGCATGGAGATAGACCAGCTTGTTTTCCGAAACCCCCTTGGCGCGGGCGGTGCGGATGAAGTCGGAGCCCAGTGTTTCCAGAAGGCCGCCACGGGTCAGCCGGGCGCAAACTCCGACAAAGGGAATCGCCAGGCAGATGGCGGGAAGGATCAGTTGAGAAAGGGTGCCCCAACCGGCGGGAGGCAGGAGTTTTAGGCCAAAAGAAAACAACAGAACTGAGACGGGTGCGAGGACGAAGGTGGGGGTGGAGAGAGTGAGTAAGGCGAAGGAGTTGAGGAGAGAGTCAGTCTTTTTGCCGTGATGGGCGGCCGCCCAGGCACCCAGAGGGATGCCCAGCCCAAGGGCCAGCGTGAAGGCGATGGAGCCGAGTAGAAGGGAACGGGGAAGAGATTGTCCGATAATTTCCCCCACCGTCCGGCCTCGGAACTTAAGGGAGTCACCCAGATCGCCCCGGAGCACGTTGGAACCGTAACGGAAAAGTTGCTCGGGCAGAGTTCCGGAAAGGCCGTACTTTTTCTCCAGCATAATCTGGGTTGCCGGATCCAGGGAGCGCTCCGTGGCGAAAGGGGAACCAGGGGCGATGCGGACGAGAAGAAAGCAGAGAGCGAGGACGGCCCCGACAACAGGGATGGAGGAAAGTAGCCGGCGGGCAAGGAAGGAGAGCATGACTGATTGGATAAAGATTAGGATGAGGATGAGGTGGAAGTCATCGGGAAGCAGAAGAATCTCGAGGGCCGATCTCGGAAAAGGGGTGTTCGTCGAGGAGGTTGGGAAGCAGGCCATCCAGCTTCTTGGGGTCGAACATCAGGCAGCCCACGAAGTGGTAAATCGGGAGAATTGGCATGGCCTGGGAAACGAGAATATCTTCCGCCTGTTCGAAGAAGCGAAGGCGAGTGGCGGGATTGGGTTCGGCTTGGGCCTTGGCGAGCAGTTCGTCATATTTTGAGTCCGACCAACCGGTCCGATTGTTTCCGCGTCCGGTGGCGAAGCAGTCGAGAAATGTGAGGGGGTCGTCGTAGTCCCCCACCCAGCTGGAGCGGGCGATGTCAAAGTCCAGTGTGTCCAGAGAGCGGAGATAAGTGGCCCATTCCTGGTTCCGGAGATCCACCTGGATGCCCAGTACGCGTTTCCATTGGGCCTGGACTTCCACGGCGACCTGTTCGTTGAGTTCGGATTTATTGTAGAGAATGGAAACCCGCGGAAAGTCTCGGCCGTTTGGGTAACCGGCTTCGCGGAGCAGCGCCCTGGCGGTGATTTCATCCTGCACGGGGCCTTCCGGCGGGCGGTAACCAGGAACCCCGCGCGGAGTCAGGGAAAGGGCGATGGGTTCTCCACCGCGGGTGATTTTTTCCACAATTGCCTCCTTATTGAGGGCGAGGGTGAACGCACGGCGGATCTTGGGGTTGTTGAAAGGGGGCCGGGTGACGTTAAAGCGGTAGAAGTACGTGGCGAAAAGGGGAGCGGGATGGAAGTCCGGCCGGCCGCGCAGTTTCGGCATGATCAGGGAGGGAATCAGTCCCTTGTCCAGCAGGACGTCCGCTTGACCGGAGGAGTATAAATTAAAGGCCGTGCTGGCCCGGGTGACCGCCAGGGCGTCGATTCGGTTTAGACGGATTCGCTCCGGGGAGTGGTATGAAGGATTCTTTTCCAGGGAGACCCGGTCGTTCACCCGCCAGGATTTCAGCTGGTAAGGACCGTTGCCCACCCAGTGTTCGGGGCGTGTCCAGCGGTCTCCGTGCTTTTCCACAGTGGCGCGATGGACCGGAAGATAGGTGGTGAAAGAGGCAAGGGAGGGAAAGAAGGGGACAGGGTTTTTCAGGTGAACCACAAGAGTGAGGGGATCCGGGGCG
>Ga0214923_10001824_pt1 | contig 29569 bp, 21 predicted proteins | sample LL1510_MetaG_FD_177993 | JGI IMG/M metagenome (GOLD analysis project Ga0214923, IMG submission 177993) | Freshwater microbial communities from Lake Lanier, Atlanta, Georgia, United States - LL-1510 | ecosystem: Environmental > Aquatic > Freshwater > Lake | place: USA: Georgia | collected...
ACTCGTTGGTAATACAGAGGTAACAGAAATTAGCTACAAGTCCCAACTTCAAGAACAAAATTTATCCGACGGACTTATCGCTTCCGAAAAAAAAGATGCCTACACACAATACACAAACGTGGGAATACATAAAGACGATTTAATTTTCACCATTGCAAATCATCCTGTTAAAAAATTTGGATCTCAAGGACAACAAAAATCTTTTTTAATTGCCTTGCGTCTTGCTCAATTCGATTGGATGAAAAAACAAAAGGGATTTGCTCCAATCTTGTTGTTAGACGATATTTTCGACAAGCTTGATCATTCGAGGGTAGAAAAATTAATCGCTCTCGTTACCACTAACTATTTTGGACAAGTATTTATTACCGATACGGACGAAGAACGGGTGAGATTTTTATTAAACGCTATCAGCGTTGATAAAAAACTTTTCAAAGTTGAACATGCTGAAGTTCTCAATTTAGTGTAACTTTAATGTATGGCAGAAGATCAGAGAAGATTTGGAGAGGGACAACCGTTAAAAGAGGTAATAGATCGATTATTCAAGGCCTATGGTATGGAAAATCGAATGAAAGAACTCGATATTGTTCAAGCTTGGCCGGAGTTAATGGGGCCTGCTATCGCGTTCCGAACAAAAGAGATTAACATTAAAAACAATATACTTTACCTTAAAATAGATTCTTCGGTAATGCGTGAGGAACTACTATTAGGAAAACAAATCATAATTGATCGTATCAACGAATTTGCAGGGAAGAAATTGGTCTCTGATATATGGTTTTCTTAATGGTCTTTGGTAAACTGAAATAACCAATTATATAATTCATCAGTTCTAAAAGCTCTTTCAAGTGCTCCATGACTTGCGCCGTTGTGCACAGTATATTTCAAATTTTCTCCTCCGTTGCAATTCTTTATTGCTTTAACAATTTTCTCTGATTCAGAAATTGGCACTGCGTTATCATTTGTTCCGTGTTGAATCCACAAAGGCACCTGAGCTAAATCGCAACCATCTTTAGTGTTTCCACCACCACATAGTGCAACTGCCGCTGTAACAATTTCGGGATAGGCACCGGCAAAACCAAGAGTTCCGTAGCCTCCTAAACTCATTCCGGTAACATAAACACGGTTGGAGTCAGTATTGAAAGTCTTTTGCACAAATTGCAGAACAGACAAAACTTTTTCGGGTTCCCATGACTTTCCTGCTTGCACTTGAGGAGCCACAACAATAGCCGGAATTTTTCTTCCTTTTTCAATTTCATGAATAACACCATACCGTTTCACCATGTCAAGATTATTTCCTGATAAACTTCTTCCGTGAAGAAAAATCAAAACGGGTGGCTTACTCTTGAGAATAGAGTCGGCAGGCAAATGCAATAGGAACGGATAATCTGCTTGACTGTAAATTGCCTTCAATTGTGCATTTAGCTGAAACGAAAAAGCTAATAAAAGTACTATTAAAAATTTCACGAGGCAAAATTACCTCATTAACAGGTAATTGGTTTTAAAAAATATCAACAAGCTTAATTATTTTACAAACATTTAACGAATGTTGGGTAGTTTAACTTTATTTGAATCTGAAATTGACGCAAAGGAATACCCAATTCCAACTCCGGCACCTATTCCCCATTTAGCTGATGCAACTTTTCTTGTTTCAATGAAAGAATTAAACGTTAATCCATTGAAGTTCCAATAAGTGAATTTCCCTCCCAATGAAAGCGCATATTTCCACTCTGAGTATGACCATTTCTTTGACCAAATATAATCTACACCAACAAAATTTGCATACGGGGCAAAATCCCAATGATAATTTATTGGAACATGGTAGGAAATCCCATCAGGTAAAATGGCGATCAATAATCCACCTATAGTTGTCCAACGAGATAAGGACAATCCTTCTGTAAAACCAAACGGATTAAATGCTGCATCGTAAACGATTCCTGAAATAATGAGAAGAGAGCCAACCAAAGAGCCCATGGAGCCATGAATGTGATTAAAATCACCACGTTTCTGATACTCTAAGTTATAATTAAGTGCCAAACCTCCGCGGAAAAGATATTCTGCGGAAGCTCCAATATTCACATAATTAGTAGAATCCATATATCCACCGCTCGACTTTCCAAATACATGCCATCGGTTTGCAGTTAATTGACCATTGACAAAAAAAGTAAATAACAGTACACTACTTAAAAAGATTTGTTTCATTTCTTTTGATTTTCTACTTTATATGAAATTCCAATTCCTAAAACGGATTTGAACTGCGTACGAGGTCCAACATTACCATTAGCATCCCGAATATTTATATCGTCGTCGTAAATTAAATTCCATTGGGCACTTGATGTAAATAAGGAATTTACTCGAAAAACAAAAATTAGCTCCGCATTGACGTCAATATTTTGTGGATTATTAGTGTAGTTACTAAACAATTCCAATTTAGACTTCATCTCTACATTTTTCATTATTACTTTGTTGTACTTCATTTTAAAAAACGCACCGTACTCTAACCTATTTTTTTGTCCTGGTAAAACTCCAAAAGCTCCTACTTCAGAAAGACTATCGTCTAAAACAAAGGTAGCTTTTGAAGCCATTGGCGATGCGAAAATTGAAAAATTATTGTCTTTAATGTAATCTGTCCCCAGTGCAAAGTTGAAATAACCAGGCGCCATAAATCGAGATACGAAATTCAAATCTGTTGGTTTGGAATATCCTTTAACGAATTGTGTTTTAAACCCTTGAACAAAAGAAATAAAATATCTCTTGGAAAATTTAACACCGTAGGAAGTTGATATATCAATTCTATCATCCGTTTTCTGAATAGGATTGTTTTGTACGGGATCAAAATACAAAATACCTCCTAGAGCTATATTTAAATCCGTACTCCAGTTCAATTGATCTTTAGCAAAATAAGCACTTGCCGAAATCGATCCAATCAAAGAAATGTTATTTTTACCCCCGGCATTCCAGTTCACAAACGAAGATTGCGTTCCGTTTAACCCATAAAGCGACTTTAATTTCCAATACCTTAGGCTATCCTGCTTGGATTGAGAATGGAAATTATTTTGAAATCCAAACATTAAAAGTAGAACAACTGTAACTTTGTGGAACATGAATTCAACAAATTTAACGCACTCTATTCGTTTACTCTTGTTTTTAACGATATTTTTTACTTGGTCCTTTCGCGCTCAAGTAACGGATTATAGTATACTATCGAATTGGGCTGTCCATCCTTCTTTTAAGAATAAAGAGTTAACTTCATATATTACTGATAGTTCCAACCATTCAAAAGTTGACGTTTTTTACATCTACCCAACGTTATTCTTAGATAAAAATGATCCGCGTTGGAATATACCACTCAGTGATTCGCTTCAACAATCTAAAGTGTTAAGTAGCGCCGTGAAATTTCAGGCATCAGCATTTGCTGAAGGTGGTCGAATGTTTGTGCCATTTTATAGACAGGCCAATATTCGGGCTTATCGTCAGATGGAAAACGGAGGTAAAGATGCTCTTCTAATGGCGTATTCGGATATTCGAGCAGCATTTTCTCACTACTTGAAATACTACAACAACGGTCGACCAATCCTATTGGCAGGACATAGCCAAGGATCCACGCACATTACCTTATTATTAAAAGAATTTTTTGATGACAAACCCCTTCAAAAACAATTAATTGCCGCTTACATTCCTGGAATCGGGCTTTCAAAAGATGAATTTTGTTCAATTCAATTGATGACAGAACCTACACAAACGGGTGGTTTTGTTTCATGGAATACCTTTAAACGAAAAATCAATAAAAAAAACTATGAAATGTGGTATAAAGGAAAATGTGTGGTAAATCCTGTTACGTGGACATTAGATGAATTAGCACCAAGATTTTTGCACAAAGGCTTCTTATTTTCAAATGGAAAGCTCTATGAAAAGTCTTTCAATACGCATTTAATAGACGGCGCGTTATGGATTAGCACTCCCCATTTTCCATATCGCTTGTTGGCATGGACTATGGACGATTACCACATTGGCGATATTAATTTATTTTGGAAAGATATTCGTGAGAACGTTGAGTTGCGCATAAAGTCATATGAAGCCAAGCAATAATTAGTTAATAATTGCTTAAAACTCTTTTCTGTTTTGCTTGTTTGTTGATTGTAAGTTAACTCGAAGCATTGTATATTTGCAAGCATTTGAAACCCCTTTTATCATGAGTAAATTCTCCAAAAGACACATTGGCCCAAACCTACGAGAGCAACAATTAATGTTGGAAAAGATTGGTATAGATTCGATTTCAACTTTAATTGACAAAACTATTCCTTCACACATTCGATTGAACAGAGAATTAGCAATTGACGGTGCCTTGTCAGAACAAGAATATTTGCAACATGTCACCTCGCTTGGTCAAAAAAACAAGGTTTACAAATCGTTTATCGGTTTGGGTTATCATGAAACAATTGTTCCCTCTGTAATCCTGCGAAATGTTTTAGAAAATCCGGGATGGTACACGGCATACACTCCTTACCAAGCAGAGATTTCACAAGGCAGATTAGAGGCGCTATTGAATTTTCAAACCATGATTCTAGAGCTGACTGGTCTCGAAATAGCAAATGCATCTTTACTTGATGAAGGGACAGCAGCAGCCGAGGCCATGATCATGTTCTATAACTCAAGAAGTAGGAATGATGTAAAAGAGGGGAAAAACAAATTTTTTCTTTCGGAAAATGCCTTCCCTCAAACAAAAGAGGTTGTGTTGGGAAGAGCACTTAATCTAGGTATCGATCTACAAATTGGTAATCCAGAAAGTTTTACTGATGATGGTTCCTATTTCGGGGCAATTTTACAATACCCTGACGCCAATGGAGTTGTTTGTGATTTAAATGTTCAACTAGAGAATTTCAAGAAATCAGGTATTCAAGTTGCTGTCGCCGCGGATATTTTATCTCTTGTTTTGTTGAAATCACCTGGTTCAATGGGAGCTGATGTTGTTTTCGGATCGTCACAACGCTTTGGTGTGCCTATGGGTTACGGTGGTCCTCATGCTGCATTTTTTGCCGCAAAAGAAGATTACAAACGAAACATGCCAGGGAGAATTATTGGAGTCTCTAAGGATGCTGATGATAACCTAGCACTGCGAATGGCTCTTCAAACCAGAGAACAACATATAAAACGCGACAAAGCGACCTCTAATATTTGTACCGCTCAAGCACTTTTGGCTGTGATGGCAAGTATGTACGCTGTTTATCATGGTCCTGATGGAATGAAAAATATTGCTTCACATGTTCATAACCTCGCAAGTTTAACAGCAAATGGTCTCGTAGCGAAAGGAATCAACCTGAAATCAATGAATTTCTTTGATACCATTTGTATAATTGGTCAAGACCAGTTAAAAATACGTGCAAAAGCAGAGTCACTAGGAATGAACTTCAATTATGTGCCAAATGGTGACATAACCTTAAGTTTTGGCGAGCCTCACACCCTGGAGGATGTGTCTTCAATTCTATCGATCTTTGAAGCGGATAAATCTTCGAACTCAAGTCTACTTTCAACGCAATATTTAAGGACTGATTCCGTTTTTACGCATGCTGTTTTCAATTCGTATCATTCAGAATCTAAAATGATGCGTTATTTGAAAAAACTTGAAAATAAAGACCTTTCTCTTGTTCATTCCATGATACCTCTAGGTTCATGTACCATGAAATTGAATGCAGCAAGCGAATTAATTCCAATTACAAATTCACAATTTGCCAACATGCATCCATTTGCACCTTTGGATCAGGCTATGGGATACCATGAAATGTTTGCTCAATTGGAAAAAGATTTAGCTGAATGTACCGGATTTGCAGGAGTTTCATTGCAACCTAATTCCGGAGCGCAAGGTGAATATGCTGGTTTAATGGTGATTAAGGCATTTCACGCGTCAAGAGGTGATCACCACCGAACAAAAATGATAATCCCTTCTTCTGCCCACGGTACAAATCCTGCATCTGCAGTAATGGCAGGCTTTGAAGTGGTTGTAACAGGTTGTGATGAAAATGGAAACATTGACATTGAAGAATTGAGAAAAGTAGCGATAGAGCTTAAAGAAAACCTTGCTGGTTTAATGGTAACCTACCCTTCCACGCACGGTGTTTATGAAGAAGGAATTCAAGAAATAACAGGAATTATCCATGAAAATGGAGGTCAAGTCTATATGGACGGGGCAAACATGAATGCTCAGGTAGGTTTAACTAATCCAGGAAATATCGGCGCTGATGTTTGTCATTTGAACCTACACAAAACCTTTGCAATTCCGCATGGTGGAGGTGGACCTGGGATGGGCCCTATTGGCGTAGCAGCTCATCTTGTTCCATTTTTACCTGGTAATCCTTTGGTTAAAACTGGAGGTAAAGAGGCCATCCATGCTGTTTCTTCCGCACCGTATGGTAGTGCCTTAATACTACTGATTTCCTACGGATATATTAAAATGTTGGGAGCAGATGGTCTTCGTGAGTCTACAGAATTAGCCATTCTCAATGCAAACTACATAGCGAGTTCACTAAAATCGCATTACGATACCCTGTACAGCGGAAAAAATGGAACAGTAGCCCATGAAATGATATTGGATTGCAGAGACTTTAAGCGCACGGCTGATGTTGAAGTAGCTGATATTGCCAAAAGGCTTATTGACTTTGGATTCCATGCACCAACTGTATCATTCCCGGTTGCCGGAACGCTTATGATAGAGCCAACAGAATCAGAAGATAAAGATGAGTTGGATCGCTTTATTCAAGCCATGATCAAAATTCGTGAGGAAATTCGTGAAATTGAAAATGGACATGCAGACAAAGAAAATAATTTATTGAAAAATGCACCCCATAATGCGGATTGCATCATCAATAAAAATTGGAATTATCCGTATTCTCCGCAAGAGGCGGCTTACCCTCTCTCTTACCTTAAAGATGTAAAATATTGGGTTCCCGTAAGACGTGTGGATAACGCCTTCGGCGATAGGAATTTAATCTGTTCCTGTCCAAGTGTTGAATCCTATGCTAATGTATAAATGAAGCTCGACATACTTGCGTTTGCTGCTCATCCCGACGATGTTGAAATTTCTGCGGGTGCTACACTTCTTAAATATGCTAAGGAAGGGAAAAAAATTGGGATTGTTGACTTAACAGGAGGAGAACTTGGGACACGAGGTTCTGTTGATATCCGACGTGAAGAATCTGAAAAGGCATCAAAAAAAATTGGTCTAGCCATTCGAGAAAATGTAGGAATGAAGGATGGTTTTTTTGAAATCAATGAATCCAACAAAATGGCATTGATTAAGATTATTAGGAAATATAAACCAACTATTATTCTCGCAAACAGTATTTCAGACCGTCATCCAGATCATGCACGAGCAGGTCAATTAGTAGCAGAGGCTGCCTTTTTATCCGGTTTAAGAAAAATTGAAACCTATGAAGATGCTAAGTCCCTACCTATTCATAGACCAGATATTGTTCTTCATTACATTCAAGATCAATATATTAAACCCGATGTGGTTTTAGATGTCACTTCTTTTATGGAGGAAAAAATTGAGCTTATCAAATGTTTTGGCTCCCAATTTTATAACCCAAATTCGGAAGAACCCGCAACCCCGATCTCTGGAGAAGAGTTTTTCGATTTTTTAAGAGGAAGAATGCTCGGTTTTGGAAGATCTATTGGGGTCAAATATGCAGAAGGATTCAATTCTTCGCGTCAATTAGGTATAAACGATTTATTCGATTTAAAATAAAAAAAGCTTTCGGGTGGTAACGAAAGCTCTTTCTTATTCAAACTAGTAGACTAAGTTGTCTAGGTGGTACGTTTTAATTAAGGTACAGGAACTTCTTATGTATACTGATGAGAATGACCAAAAACTATTATACTCTTATCAAACTAGAAAATGAAAACTGCCTCTCCAAGCAGCACAGCATCCTCGCACACATAAGAAGTAACCTGCGTCTCTCCTTATTTCTTATACCAAGATAACGCAGGTTTTTATAATGGAAACGCAATAATGAATATTCGGATGAACTGAGTTATTATTTTTGACGTTTCATCGAATATTGTGTTTTTACAATTACTTTACAACTTCTACAGCGATCGTTTTTGTAAAATATTGATTATTAAGTTTTAATAAATATTTACCCGCATAAACTGTTGACACATCAATGTATCCCATTGTGCTACCTTGATGAATTGTTTGTTTGGAAATTAATCGCCCATTCAAATCAAGAAGTTCAACAAAAATTTCCGAAGTATTCAAACCGTTTAATTGAACAATCAATAAATCGTTCACCGGATTTGGAAACACATTTACAGATATTTCTGATTCTTTAATTCCGGCTGTTGAGGTGTAAGTAGTAACAGTTTCTCCAATCGTTGTAACTTTTGCAGCAGTTTTATTTCCGTAAAAATAAGGGCCAACCACATAAGGATAGGCTGAATTCCAGTCAGCATCAACAGTTGCAAAATAGCAATAGATTCCATTCGGATATTCTGGCGTTACACAAAAACGTCCATTATGTTCATCCAAATAATCTGCTTGTCCTGCATGTGAAATAAACTCATAATCTTCTCTAAAATAACCCAAAGGATAAGTCGTATTTACTGCTGGTCCATCTGGTACATCTGTACCATCTGCCCAAACAGTTCTTGATGATATTGCCCTTAATTGATAACCAGATTTTATTCTTGTTATTCCTCCTGAACCATCTGCATTTTTGAAACCATATGCCCCATAAATTGGAAACCCATCGTATGCATAACCGATAAGAGGAGAATGAACAGTTGAGTCAATAGTATATAAACCATCGGCATCATATAAATCACAAATCGTACTTATGACATTTAAATCAAGTTTATAAGCACTTGGGTTTTGATGGTGATGGTAATTTCCCATTGCTGGATGCCCTTTTGAGCAGTCAAACCCCGGTTTTTCAGCTGGCACGGCATCTCTATTCCATGACATATTAGCACCTGGTCCACCAGGACAAGGGGGATTACCTGGTCCACCACATAATGAATTGGTTGATGTATTCCATGCTACACCATCTCTGTAATCAAATAGAGCAACGCCATTGATAAAAATACCTATATTACCGCCAGTTGTGGCTGTAGGATTTCCTGAATTCTGAGTCGGATTCAAAGGGATTTTAAATATTGCATTTTGATTTTGAGCTTGAGACGGATTTCCATCTTGGAATGGTCCGGTTACATATGCCGGAACACCTGTTGTGGTGACATAAACCCAATTTGTCGAATACTGAACAGCCTGACAGTTTACTAATATATTATTTCCTATAGGCGTTGGATTTCCTGTGGTATAATAAGATCCTGTTTGGGTTGTGTTTTGCAGCCAATGAGTGATTGCTGGGTTAAGTTGAGCGAATGACACTAGGTTAATAAATGACCCAATGAACATAATAATCTTCTTCATATAAATAACTTTAGGTATTCGTTTGTCGACGTTTTTATTTAAAACTTGCTCTAACGCTCATTTTTTGGAAACATAAAGTCCTTGTTATACAAAAATGACTTATCAGTAAGGGATTTTAGAAAGGCGATTAGATCTTTCTGTTCTTCATTAGAAAACGGTTTTTTTATAACCTTGAGCTCCTTACTTACTTTATTTTTACTTGTTGGAATAGCGCTATAATGTTGCACGACTTCCTTTATTTTTTTTAATCTGCCGTCATGCATATATGGATAACTAAATTCAATATTTCGCAAAGTTGGCACTTTAAAAAGCAAGGAGTCTTTTTTCCTTCCGGATATCATTTTATGCCCTGAATCTTTAATTTCCGTGTCATAAGATAATCCATTTCTTTTTAAAGTTCCCGAAGTAAATAGTGGTTCGGTGTGACAACTATTACAGAATTGCTGAAATAGGTTATACCCTTTTGCTTCTTGTTCGGTAAATTGTTCTTTTCCTTGTTTAACCCGATCGTATTTTGAATTTGCTGAAACCAATGAAACGGTGAACGCTGCAATGCTCTTTAATAAGTATGGTGTGTAAATTACAGTGTCTCCCCAAACTTCCTGAAATCTCCTTTTGTAAAAAGATGAATTATTAAGCTTTTTTAAAACATTCTCCATAGAATTATCCATTTCCTTAGGATGCGTAATTGGATTAATTGAATGTCCATTTAAATTGGCAACACCTCCGTCCCAATTGAATTGATCTAACCAAGCTAAATTTATTAATACCGGAGAATTTCTAGTGCCTATTAAGCCATCAATTCCATGCGCTTGAGGATGATCTACATGGGTAAAACCCGAAAATTGTATATGGCAGGACGCACATGAAATGGTGCTGTCGCGGGAAAGAATAGGATCATAAAAAAGACTTCTTCCCAATTCAAACTTGTCCCTTGTCATTGGATTGCCTTCAAAATAATAACTAGGTTCAGGCCATCCTGTTGGTATGTAAAAAGGAGAGGTCTCATCTACAGATCTCCAAACCAGCAGACTCAAAAAAAAAGACACTAAGAACTTCTCAATCATAAGCGATTTCGCTACTCAAGGACTTCATTAACCTATTGGCCTCTTTTCCTGGCAATACCACGGAAGGTAATAATTCAGGTTGTATGATTCCCTTTTCAAACAAAGGTAATAAATCCAAGATTAGTGTTGAACCGCTATAGTTAAATTCCAAGCGCCGATTGGTTCGATGTGGTTTTAGGTATCCACCTAAATGATAATCCAATAAGCCATTTTTTGATTTCACTGCCGAACAGCGGGCTACCAACTTAAAATTAATATATCCAGTATTCCATGCCCAATACATTCCGTGAACAGGATCCAATTCTCCCGCGTATTCCATATTTACATGATAAATACTATCAAGTCCGAAATTAAATGACAACGATGATGGCTTTATATTTTGAATTTTCACATTCAAAAGTTCATTGATAGAGTCCTCGAAATCTACAAGCCATACATCTGAAATTTTAGTAAGCTCCTTATTTTGAGTTAAATAAATATCCGATAAATACGCCTTCAATTCTTCAAATTTTATAGTATCGCCCTTGTAGTAGTATGATTTTTCAGGAATTATTTTTTGTGTACCCCATCGAAATTCAAACGTAAGCTGTGCATGAACCATATTAGCACCAAACAGAATACTGACGAAAAGCAATCTCATGTTATTTTTTACGGTGGTGGTGTGGAGGGCCTTGAATCATTTTTTCAATGAGCTTATTTAATTCCTTTTGTTGCTTTTCCGAAGATAACTTTCTTATAGAAGTAAAATAGGACAGTGTTATACTTTCTATAGCTTTTTGATTTGTTCCAATTAATTGAATCAATGAATCTTTTCGATTTGGAGTATTTTCAGCCAAAAACAATTCTTTTCTTAAGCTCTTTTGTTTGGCAATGAGATCATCTTTTTGCTGAAAGTGTTCATTTTCTAACTTATCTACCATTTTTTCTTTATCTCCCGAAAAGTTCAGTACATCTGTTATTTTAGGTGGCCTTTTATGCTGATGCTCACTCCTTGAATCTCTTTGCCAAAAGAAGATAGCAACACCATTAAGTAATAACACACCTGTCAATAAACTCAATAAAATATTAGTTTTCATGTTTACAATTGATTATTCCACTTTTGATTATATACCTCTACAATTTCATCTTCTTTTTGTTGCTCTTTTTTATCAAAACGTAAAAGATGGAAGCTCATTAGAAGTAAAACGGATGCAGCCACAAGCCAATACCTCCAATTGTCTGATTTCTTTGCGTATAAGCTTGGAATACGAAATAGTTTATCCTGCATTTCTTTTGAAACGTCGAATCTATCTTCAAATTTTTTATTTAGTATTTCATCAATTTTATTCATCGTTGTTGGTTTGTTGCTTGTTATAAATTTTTCTTGTGTTTTCCTTCAAATTTCCATCACCGGCATGTAGTTTTTCCTGTAATATTTTCCTCAAATTTTGTTTCGCTCTAAAAATTAAAGACTCCACTGCCGAAACAGATAAATTCATATTTTCTGCAATTTCCACATAGGACATCTCTTGCATATTATGCAAGGTGTAAGCAATATGTTGATTTTCTGAAAGACCACGAATTGCATCAAAAAGTATGGCGATTTCTTCATTCTTAATTAAAAGACCTTCGGGACTTATATCTTGGCTTGCTAAATCAACTTGATTTTCAATTAAGACCATAGCTCCCTTTCTTTTTTTTCGATTCTTAAACCTTAGTTTTTCATTGCATTTATTTAAAGTTAATCGGTGAACCCATGTTGAAAAATGAGCATCCCCTCGAAATGAATGAATGGATTGAAAAACGGAAATAAAAACTTCTTGTGTTGTGTCTTCGGCTTCTGAACGATCGTGAAAAATGTAAAAGCAAATATTATAAATTCGTTTTCCATATTCCTTTACAAACTGACGATAAGCCCATTCTTCATTATTCATTAAAGGCGTTACTAAATCTGTCATGGTACCATCACATTAGTGATTTTTTTATTTTTAGAATTGTGCTACGGTTTCCAATATTTCTGCAAATGTGTTCCTCTCCAATCTTTAAAAACATTGATTTCATTCAACGCATCGTTCAAAATTCCATAGCTACTTGGTTCCGCAATTTCCTCTTCTAATGTCCACCAGCAACTTCCGATCGAATTCTGTGACATGTATACCGTTAAATCCCTTAACCATTCTTCTGCATGTTTATCATGTACACTACAACCGAATTCACCGACGATAACAGGAGTTGCGCTACCTTCCATTTTCGTGATATACCCCCAATTTTGTTCATAAGCCTTCATTCGTTGTTCTGTAGATAAATCGTTGTAAGTGGTACTTTTCTTCAATCTAAGAATGTTAGCCTTAGTCCATGAAAAGCTGTAATTATGTACCTCATACACCAATTTATTTGGAATTTTTAAGATGATGGGCTTCTTACGTACCGATTTTAAATGAGGAAAACTCAATTGCATTAATGGATTTACACGGGCATTAATTCCTTCGACAACAATAAGCCAATTTGGATTTAACACATGAATGGCATCTCCAGCTTGGGTGGCAGCACGGTGCCAATCTTTTTTATTCTTTCTTCCCCAATTGGCATTTTTAGGTAAAAAATAGGGCGTTCGTTGCGGACGAACCTCATTTCGCAAATCCGCCCCGATTACCCAGAGATTAGATTTGTAACGGTTGGCTAAAAATTTCCAGTCGTTGATCCACTGTTTCGTTGTTTGATCAAAATATTTATTTTTTCCAAACCAAAGCCCGTTATAATCGAAGTTGCAGCACCAATGGGTTGTGGTCGAATGATTATTCAATAGCACACAAATTCCAGCATCAGAAAGACGTGTAATAACCTCATCTAAAACCTCAATAGGCGTTTTATTCAATAAAAAGTTATTTGGCCCAACCCAATCTTTCTTTGCTCGTGTGGTGTCATGAAGCATTTGATTTGAAAATGGTAGCCGTAATGTGTTGAATCCTGCAGATTTTATAGCTGCCACGATTGTATCGATGTGCTGTAGATGAATTCCAAATGGCATTGCGTGGGTATTAATTCCCTTGCTGTGAAATTCACTATATGGATATTGACTTCCGTTTGCTCCCCACCAATTTACTCCGCGCATCGAAAAAACCGATTCATTGGCATCTATCAGATGACTCCCGCGCGTGCTTAGCGGAGGAACTTGAGCTAAAAAGTACCCTTGAAAAAAACAAATGACAAGGAATAAACTTCGTTTCATTCTTCGAAAAATAATCTTCCATTGACCCATTCTGAATCAAGAGTAGCATTTTCCTTTTTATAAAACTGTAGACCAGGCTCATTCCATTCCAATACCTGCCAATCCATCCGTTTTAGCTTTTTAGCTTTCGCTATTCGCACAACTTCGTCAAATAACAATTTTCCAATTCCACGTTTTCGGCTTTTTTCCTTAACATAAAAATCTTCCAGGTATAAACAACGGCCTTTCCAAGTAGAATAAGAGGTGTAATACAAAGCAAATCCGAGTATTTCCTCGTTTTCTTCCGCTACAATAGCTTCACAAATTGGCGCCTCGAATAAGTCGTAATGTAAATTTTCTGAAGTATTAGATACTTGCTCTGGAGCCTTTTCATACAATGCCAATTCTTTGATTAAATCAAAAATATAGGGGACATCTTTAGGAGTTGCCGATCGAATTTCCATTACTTCAAACCGTTCAAATCGTAGCGAATTGTAATACCCGTTTTTAAGTTACCCGTCGGATAACTAGTTTGAATTTTAGGAGTAGTAATTCGCTGTTCGTAATAAAAAGATGCCAAAATGAAATCAGTCAACTTGTAATTCGCATCCAACTTAAAGCTAACGATTCGCTGACCGCTGGTGGCTTGATTGGAATTTTCTATAATCTTCCGAACGACTACAATGTTGTCTTGAAAATTAAAGTTGACATTCACAATTAAGTCACTTTTCTTAACTCCTTCAAAAGGTAATTGAAGTTTTGGAAAGGTTAAGACTGTCCCCGCAACAATTGTTGTGCTCATGTTTTCAGTAATCTGATTGTTACTTAAGGATAGTGTCGATTGACGTTCTTTTTTGTATTCAAAATTGGTGGTCAAACTTTTACCAAAAATATTCCAAGTTGCTAAAAATCCAACCAAAGGAGCAAACTTTTCATTGACAACAACATTTTGAACTTGTAGTTCTGAAATGAAGTTATTGTTAATGTCTCGCGATGTCGCATTGCCATTGGCATCGAGTTGAGCATTCAAGTTTGTTTGCATACCACTAACTGCAATGGTTGAGGCATAACCATGATTTAACTTGAAATTCTTTAAAAATTTCTTGGTAAACTCAAATTTAGTTAAGCCATTATAATTTATTGTCCAATTTGGCATTGGTAAATTTCTTACCGGATTGATACTTCTTTCATTGACCGAGGAGTTGGTATATGCTGATAGAAATGCTCCGATTACTACGTCTTGTTGCGATCCTGAATAACCGTCGTAATATTGATTTGGTAACTGACCAGAATTCGCATTTTGTTGACCTATAAATTGTGAAACTGTTTGGCGGTTGTTCAATAAGGTTTGGAAAGTCTGAGATGAATATTCTCGATCCAACTTTTGAAAAGCTGATGGCATAGTCAATGTAGTGTAGGTTAATTGAGCCGTTTTAAAATTGTTTTGACTTTCAAAAGCTGAAGACGTATTATTCCAACGGTAAAATTCACTTTCATTAATGCTATAATTTCGTAAGACGTTTACATTGATATTAAAATCTTTAAAAGGTTCAAGTGTAGCCTTCAAGGATAAATTTTCACTATGGGTAATGGTATATTGCTTATTCAAATTTGCATTTTGAACCAACCAATTGTTATCTGTTGCTTGTTCTGCCACGTTATATCCCGTTCTTCTACCTAACATATCATAACCCTGTTTCCCAAAAACAAATCCTGAAAGACCTGTTGTCGAGTTATTCATTCCCAACACTCTTGTTTCCTGATTGAAGCCAGGTAAAAGCGTTCCATCATTGAGGGCATAAGTTCCGGAAATATTTCTCACAGACATAACCAAACGGCTTGCTGCACCGACGATTGGATTCACTTTCTTTTTTGCATTTTCTTTTCGTTTTTTCTCACGTGCTTTTTTACGCTCCCATCGTTTCTTTTTACGCTCGAATTGTTTTCTTTCCTTCGGCGTCATTTCATCTAACGGTTTATCGGGTTTAAATTCTTCCTCAACCTTGTCTCCTTCTTTGTCTTTTCCTCCTTTATTTTTCTCATCACCATTGGCGCCTTTCATATTCAAATTTGCTCTTCCACCTGATTTTCCATCGGATAATACCTTTTTGAAAAGTGGTATTTTATTATAAAGGTTAACAAAATTTGCCTGTGCCGTAAAATTTAAGTTTCTGTTGTTCTGAATGGTATTACCAAATTCTGATTGACCGAATGGAGCTCTCTGCCAGTTAAACGACCCGGTGTATTTCGCATTTGCGGTGATCCAATTTGTCAGCGGAAATTTATCGAATGGAATGTTATAACTTAAACTGTAATTTTGAGTATAGTCCATTGTTTTTCCCAAGGTGTTCACCTGAGAACGAAGTGTATCCATGAATTCTCGGTATCCGTCAGGATCAGTTTTTCTATCGACCCCATGATTCCCTTCCTCAAAAATAGATTTGTTTACTGCAGAAAACGTAGCCTTGATACTTTTTGATAAATCATAACCAACGTTATAGGTTCTAACCCAATCGTATTTCTTTAAGTAGACTGGAGCAAATTCGTAATCTGGGACGATGTTATTTCGAATTTGTCGCTCGTTGTATACACGTGCATACTCGTTCGTAAAAGTCATGTTTTTCGGTAAAAAATAGAGATTAAAATCTTTTACCACGGCTAAATTTTTATTTTTTTGAACAGGCTTCCATTTTTTAAATGGTTCCCAAGGTTTTACGGCAAATGTGTAATTGTAATTCAAAGAGCCGTTCCACGTTTTCGTAATATCGTAACGCGTGTTAAAGTCACGTTTCATGTTTTCAGCAAAAGCATATGTGGCCGACCAATTGGAAACACGCCAGAAATGAGGTTTAGCGCCTGCTTTTAATTCTTTGCGAACATTTGTAAAGTTAAACGACTTTCGCTCAGTAAAATCTTGACCTAATTTTGCTCGTTCTTTTCTTGTGGCAAGATCGTAATCTCTCAATTTAACATCCGGATTAAATGGATCAAATTCAGGATTAATGATTCCTAGAGAATATCCGTAAAAGAATGGGAGCGAAAGTCTTGTTTTCTTACCAAAAAACTGACCCAACTGAACCGTTGAATTCATGTCTATTCCAATACGCTCGTTTCGTTGACGTTCTTGAACACGGCTCTCAACACTTCCCCAATTGATTCCAGAATAATTTCCAGATGCTGCTATGTTGGCAAAATCAGCCAGTTGTAATTGCATTTGTCCTACTGCTGCAGAACCACCTTCGCTAAGGAAATCTGTCAAACGCAACTCATTAATCCAAACATTCACACACTCTGCCTCACCGTTATCCGGCTTCCAAATATTATCAGGGTCATTTTGTAATGGGTTTCTTACGCCCACCATTATTGTTTTTAATCCCTGTAAGTTCGGGCTACCTTTAACTTTAATTTTTCGCTCTAAATTCTGAGGGTCGATTTTTTCGTATTCCACAATGTAGGATACTCCGGGAGACCCGTTTTCAATTTTAGTATTACGGTCTTTTTTCAAATTAATTAAATCTGAAAAGGTAATTTCAATATTGTTATCCTCGGGCCAAATTTGTTCAGCTGTCGATGCACTCAGAGGATCGGTAATCTTCAACGGAAGTTCATATTCGTAATAGTTCTCCACGAAATCTGTTCCTAATCGAACAAAAAGAGTCAATTCATCACTTTTAAGTTGGTTTTGATATTCTGCTATGTTTTCTGCATGCACGAACATTTTCATCTTTTTGTAAGTCCGCACATCAAAATTTACATTTCGATAAGCCGCACGCGCATCTCCATCCTGTAGGTTGCAAATATCCAAGACCAAAGACTGCTCGTTCATTTGTCGCTGAAATACTTGGGATGGGTCAATTTCCCTTACAATTCCCGGAGGAACAATGTATTTAATAGGTTCTCTTTGTGAATTCTCTTCTACGTTTACAGCTCCAATATTGAAAGTTGTAAGGTTAGGGTCTACTTGAACGCTTAATCCTGGCTGTGTCAAATCTAAATTATAACGTCTCCATTCCCCTCTGATTAATTCCAAACGCGCAAATCTTAGGACTACTTCCTCGTCAAAATTTTTCAAGAACATACGCATAAAACGAATGGATCTGAAGTCTTGAATTCCATTGATTTTCTTTTCAAAATCAGCGATAGGAACTTTAAACTGGTACCATTTTTCTGTTTTGTTTCCGACGGGGATTTCTTGAACATTTGTAATATAATTTTTACCTTCTAACATTTCATTTGGACGCAAGCGAACGTGGTATTGAAAATAATTTTCTGATTCCGATAAGTTATTATCCGTGTTGATATCCTCGTTGTCAGGTAAATTTGTTGCCTGAGTAGGGTAACCCTTCGCATTAGCTGTATCCGACATTTGTGTAGTAGGAGAATTTCCTTCCATACCGTTAAACTTCTTGTAGCGCTCGAGTATGTTTTTCAATTGATTGTCGTAGTTGTCGTCCAGGTAATAGGTATAATCATCAGAAGATGGATCCGAAATCATACGAGCCTTAGCTTGAGCAGTTAAATTTGAGTTATTGTTTACCCAGCTCACATAATTGCTGTAATTCAATCGTTCGTCTTCATTTTTCCAACCATCAAGCCCAACATCTTGATTTATCCGTGCCTCTGGATCGTTATCAAAAGCATTTACAACAATTTGCTGAGAGGAGACTCTTGACCAAAGCGTTGTATCAATGTTCTCTTGTGAGAGGGTTGTTAATGCCGGCAATCCATTCTCAAAACTCTTTCGCGAATCAGGAAGTGCATCTTCTGAAATATTTCCAAGGTTGAAATACAAATCTCCACCATTGTGAAAGGAATTTGGATCTGCATTTTCGGCGTCCACATTAAAAGGATCTAACATCCAAAATTGGATAAATTCTATGTTTGCGGTTTCAAAATCGTTAGTGGTCAAGGCACGTGAAATCCCTCCCCAACGCGCTTCTGGGTCAACAAAATTCCCTGAGGTATCCACGTTCGTCGTATCGTAGTTGTACATCCCTCGCTCTTTCGGATAATAAGCCAAATCCAAGGTGGCAACATTTGTCATCTGACCTTGCTGAGGTTGATTATTGGGGAAAAGTTCCGTTATCAGAAGCAAACGCATCCTGCTATCCGCCAACATCTGACCATCCTGAGCAATGTGTTGAGGGGTTAAGGTGTTATTTTGAACGAAAACAGGGTCAATGGTATACCAAGATAACTTACTTCGTTTAAAGCCATACGCTAAATCTTTTTTGGAAGCCTCAGGAAATAAATCGGGTTGCCCTTGAGGAATTGATGCCAATCTCCATGCAGTAGCTGATCGCAAATCAATAGTACTTTGTGCCGCCTCAAAATCATCGAGGTAAGATGTCCCCTCCTTATTAATCGCTCGAGGCTGACCAGGAATCAAAGTGGCAACTTCCCCTTGAATTGCAAATGTTGACATTTGATTGGTTGAAATCACAGGTAACAGATCTACCAATTTCGTTAAGAACGGAACATTTGTTCGCCATGAAAAATCAGCACCGATTACATTGTTTTTGAAAGGTTCACTTCCAAAATCGACCTTTTGCGTAACTGGCCTTTCGGTCATTCTTACCCATGTGGCGCCTAATTTTAATTTTTCGCTGAAACGGTAGGTATAATGTCCACCAATCATGGTGCGCGCCTGAAATCCAAACATGGAATTACTCTCAATAGATACTTTGATTTGCGCGTTTGATTCAAGTAGACTTGTATTCAATATTTTAACCCTTCCTTGCGCGTAATCTACCTGATAATCCACACCTTCAGTTAGTCGAATTCCCCCTGCAGTAACAACTACAGCCCCTTCCGGAATATCGAATGCTCCCAATGAAATTTCAGATGAAATAGAAGACTGAAACTGACCCTTGAAAGAAAAGCGATTTTTACTTGGTATTTGCTGTGCTGCTGTTTTTGTAGAATCGTATAATTCAACAAATGAAATTTTATCAACGGTAGATGGAGGTAAACCTGCTGCCGTCAATTTGTTTTTGAGTGTTTTTCCGAACGGTTCAACGGTTGAAAAATAAATCCTACCTGATTTTCTGTTAATTGTTCCACCGTTGTCAATTTTGTTTCCTACTTGATTCATTGGAACGAAATCAAAAACACCATCAGAAAAAGGCTGGCTGTTTTGATTAAGCTTATCCATTTCTAACAGAGTAACTGTTTGCACGGAATTAACTCCTTCGTAGGGTAAAAATGGAATCAGTACTGATTGATCCGGGTTATTGTACAAAATATCAACTCTGAAACCAGATTGATCAACTTGGGCGGCATTAATAGAATACACATTTTTCATCATCAAATCCCAAACCTTATTATTTGGAATCGTAATAGTTGGCTTTAACATCTTTAAAATCAATGCATCCTGCCCGCTTGAACCATCTGTAGAAAACTCACCTACTTGAAATGTTTCCCCGTTATAGGTATATTCATAGGCTACGGCAATAACTTCGTCGTTGTTGTAACTATTATTTAAAGAAATATAACCTAACAAAGCATTATAGGTAAACTCATTTTCCCCAAGTTTGCGAGCATTTTCTACTTTTTCATAATGAATGGCTTGCTGAAACGGTCCTGGCGCAGTAACTTGAGAGGACAACGTTGAAACTGCATTTGCAAAACCACGAATAAGTGGTTGGTTTGCCGCCCAATTATATAACCCGTTGGATTGGTTATCCGGTAAAATGGAGGATGAAGAATAGGCTCCAGGCGAACCTTGGCAATTCGTTTGCAAGGCCTCACCTAAATCCGCAAATGCAAGTACGTTTCGGGTATTTTCAGTCGAACTGTTCCTGTTTGTAATCCAAACCTCAATTCGTGTGATATAAGCAGTAGAATTCACAACGGGAAGTGATGACATTGCGGTGTCGTAATGTTGTTGATGGTATAGATTTAAGAAATAATGACGGTTCTGTTCATAATTATCCGCCGACAACTGAAAATCCTGCACTTGCGCCTTTCCCGAAACTTTAATTTCTGTTCGTTTTCCTTTGCTCTGCGCTGCAATTAAATCCCAAGTGGCACGTCCGAATTTTAATTGTGTTTTAACTCCAAAAAGAGTTTGCGATCCCTGAATCAAGGTTGTTGGCAAGTTCAATTGAACATTACCTAGTGCAATTTCTTGTAGAATTTCGTCCTCTCTACCCGTGTGTTTGATATTTGAAAAGTTGTTAAAGTCGAACTGAGCCGCCGTATTGTAGCGCATGGTTAATTTTAATTTTGTTCCGATCTGGCCGGTAACATCAAGGTTGATATTCTGATTAAAATCAAAGCGCGTAATACGTCTTTGGCGAAGGGGAAGCATAGGATTATCTACCCTTGAATGATTAGCCCCAAGTGAAATTTCTAAATTTCCTCCCGGAATAATTTTAATTTCATCCGATCCAAAAAAGTTTTCGAATATTTTACTACCAACCTTAATAGGCAACTCGAACTGGCGATTTTCAGCTGTTTCCTCTTCAATTATTTCTTGCCAATCTAAAGTTTGAGACTTTTTTTCCTGAAATTCGAGGTAGTCTTCCAGTGACATCATGGAGGGGTAGCGGTAAAATAAACCGTTTCCTATCGTTTCTGTAAAAATATACTTACCTGTCTCAGGGTCATAAACGATTCCTTGTTGTAGATTAGTCGGGTCGCCAAGATCAAAACTTTGAGGAAAATTTTGACCAGGATTCATTGGGTTATAGATCGGAAAAGGTAGATTCAGCTGAGCTTGTGCATGAGAAGAAAGCAATAGTACTCCTACCAATGCCAACATCAAGCTACCCTTTCTTTTTATTTTAATCATAAAAGCCTTAATGCTTCTTTTATCAATTGTTCAACATTTAAATCTCCTGTATCTATTCTCTCCAACACTTTTTCAGCCGATTTTTTATCAAAACCAAGAGAAACTAAAGCAGTTAACGCATCAAATCGGTTTGTATTGCTTTGAGTAAAAAGATTTTCGGTATTGCCTGTGAATTTTAACACTTTTCCTTTCAAATCGATGATAACCCGCTGCGCAGTCTTCGCTCCAATTCCTTTTATCTTTTGTATGGTTACCACATCTTCGGTTTGAATTGCATGCGCAATCTCCTCAGGCACCAAGGACGAAAGCATGATCATAGCGGTGTTTGGACCAATTCCCGAAACACTGATTAAAAAATTAAACATTTCACGCTCATCTTTCGAGGCAAAACCATAGAGGATGTGAGCATCTTCTCTCACAATTAATTTCGTGAAAATTCTAACTGATTCCTCATCTCCAAGTACTGAAAACGTATTCAACGAAATTTTCAATTCGTAACACACTCCTCCACAATCTACAAGTAGTTCCGTGGGATTTTTTTCGACCATTCGGCCATTTAACATTCCTATCATCTTACTTTGATTGAGCGTCTATTACGGCGATTTTTACCATGTTTATAATTTCCCTTACTGATGAACCTAATTGCAAAATGTGAACAGGTTTTCTTAAACCAACGAGTATTGGGCCAATGGCATCTACATCCATCATTTGTTGCAAAGTTTTATAGGTAATATTTCCTGCTGACAAATTTGGAAACACTAAGGTATTTACTTCTTTATTGGCTAGTTGTGAGAAAGGAAATTTCTCGTTCATCAATTCGCTATTCAAGGCAAAATTTGCTTGCATTTCTCCGTCCACGTTAAGCGCAGGGTGTTTTTCATGCAACATACTAACGGCTTTGGACATTTTTTCAGAATCTTCACCTGGAGAAGATCCAAAATTTGAATACCCCAACAATGCAATACGCGGAGTAACCTTAAATTTACGAATAACCTTAGACACGTTAAATGTAATTTCGGCAATTTGATCTGCTGTAGGGTTTACATTTACGGTGGTATCTGCAAGAAAGAAAGGACCTCTTTTCGTATTTAAAATATACATTCCAGCTACAACTTTCACATCCTTTTCTAATCCAATTATTTGAAGAACAGGTTTTATCGAAGATCGGTAACTTCTTGTTAAGCCCGTAATCATTGCATCTGCTATTCCTTTGTCCACCAACATCGCACCGAAGTAATTACGTTCACGCATCAATTGAATCGCTTCAAATTCTGTAAGGCCTTTTCTTTTTCTTCGTTCGAACAAGGTTTTACCAAAGTCTATTCTGCGTTTCTCTTCTTCTTCAGATTTTGGATCGATAATCACCAACTCTGGGATTTCGATGGCATATTCTTTTATTAATTCTTGAATTCGATTTTTCTTTCCTAGTAATATTGGTCTTGCTACCCCTTCTTCGTATGCCTGTTGCGCCGCTTTCAAAATTTTGACGTTGTCACCCTCTGGGAAAACTACAGATTTTGGATTAGCTTGTGCTTTTGACGTAATGTTTCTCAAAAGCTTATTATCGAGACCTAACCTGTTTTTCAGTGTTTGCTCGTATTCGTCCCAATCTTTAATTGGACTTTTGGCGACACCAGAATCTATAGCAGCTTTAGCCACCGCCGGTGCGACATAGTAAATTAACCGCGGATCTAAAGGTTTCGGAATGATTTGCTCTCGGCCGAACGAAATATTTTTCTCTCCGTAAGCTTCGATAACTTCTTCTGGAATAGTTTCTTTAGCAAGTGAGGCTATGGCTTTAACGGCAGCCAACTTCATTTCCTCGTTGATGGTGGTAGCACGTACGTCTAACGCTCCTCTAAATATAAAAGGAAACCCTAACACGTTGTTCACTTGATTAGGATGATCCGAACGACCGGTAGCCATGATGATATCCTTTCTTACAGATGTCGCTTCTTTAAAAGAAATCTCAGGTTCTGGATTTGCCAAAGCAAAAACAATCGGATCTTTTGTCATTGCGGCAATCATTTCTTTATTTACGAGTCCTGCGCGAGACAAACCAAGAAAAACATCGGCCTTTTTGAAAGCATCTGCAAACGAAACCCAACGGGTATGTACGGCAAAAAACTGCTTCATAGGATCGAGGTCGTTTCTATCTTTTGTAAGCAATCCCTTTGAATCGAACATGAAAATATTCTCCAATTTTGCTCCCAAAGAATGGTACAATTTCGCACATGACAAAGCAGAGGCACCGGCTCCTGAAACTACAATTTTTACTTTATCGATTTTCTTTTTTGCAAGCTCTAAGGCATTCAACAAAGCGGCTGAAGAAATGATAGCAGTACCGTGTTGATCATCATGCATGATAGGAATATCCAATTCTTCCTTCAACCGGCGTTCTATCTCAAAGGCCTCTGGTGCTTTTATATCTTCTAAATTTATCCCGCCGAAAGTTGGTGCAATAGCCTTAACGGTTTGAATGAAAAGTTCTGGGTCTTTTGCGTCGATTTCAATATCGAATACATCGATATCTGCAAATATTTTAAATAACAACCCCTTTCCTTCCATTACCGGCTTGGACGCTTCTGGGCCGATATCACCCAATCCGAGTACTGCTGTTCCATTAGAAATAACTGCAACCAAGTTTCCTTTGCTGGTATATTTGTAAACATCTTCTTTGTTGTCGGCAATTTTCAAGCAGGGTTCTGCTACTCCTGGCGAATAAGCCAAAGATAAATCGCGTTGTGAGGCATAGGGTTTGGTTGGAACCACTTCAATTTTCCCTGGTTTTCCCGAGGAATGATAATCCAATGCATCTTGTTTTTTAATCTCCGCCATTCTGCTGATTTAAGGGGTGCAAAGATACGAAATTCTTTCAAAATCTAAGAACTAAAACATCAGCTTAGAAAACCCATTTTACCAAAACACAAATTGGTTTGTTAATCTCAAAAGAAAGAATTAACTGATTATTTAACATCAATTTAAGAACTTAGGATCTAACTAAAACATCATTCTTTAAGTAACTTAAATGAACGGCCGTCCACTTGAAGAAAATACATACCGCTCGAAAGCCCGCTACCGAAGCAGTTCGTACCGTAGCTGAGGAGAACTTTCTGCAACTGTTGTCCGACTGAATTGTACAGCATTGTCGACCAAGTGTCTTCTCCGGAGTAATTTACGCTCCAATCATGCCCTTGTGCAACCGGATTTTCCAATACCTGAATGTGAGATTCTGATTTTTCTATAATCCCAGCGACGGTAATACTGATCACTCCTGTATTGTAACAGCCATATTGGTTCACTTTCTGAACGGAATATGTACCAGATACCTGAACTGCTAGATAGGAGTATGCATATGACTCAACCAAAACTCCATCTAGGTACCAATTATATGTATAAATAGGGTCAGGATTCTCATCGATCCCCCAATCGAGTGAAATAGTATCGCCATAATTGTAAATGGTGAGCATTGGCCAGGGTTCCGGCTGTGAATAAAGAATAGGATCGTTCGATACAGTAGCCCAGCATCCGTATTGATCGATTCCTGTATTCGGTAAGTAATTGCCCGACATTTGATTAATCCATGTCAACGTATCTGTTGAAGTATCATAAACAGGAAATAATCCATCATAGAGTATGAAACCTGGTGTAAACCAGACCTCGGTCGCTTCGCCATAACACAGTACAGAATCGGCTGCGAACATTTCAAGGACCGGGTTGGAAGCCTGAATGACCACTGAAGATGAATCCACACATCCGTCGGCATCTGTTAGGGAATAAGAATACTCTCCTGCCTGCAGGTTATAGATGCTTGGGAATGAACCGATCTGCGTTCCGCTGCTATTATACCAAAGGATTACGCAAGGCGGCTGTGCACTTAAAGCTGTAATCTGAAAACTTCCTGGATTACCGCTGCATGAATTGGTGATATCCATATCCAGCACTCCAAAAGGATTCAATGTATATGAAACGTTGATTGTTTCACTTCCGCTGTTGACCTCAACTGAATACGTTCCTGCTCCAAGACCTGTTATAGTAGTTGTTGTTAATCCACCGGTCCATAAATAAGTATATGCTCCATTTCCTCCGTTAGCTGATACTGTAAGTATTCCGCTTTGATTATCGCATCCTGCTCCATGCTGCGCTGAGATAGTTGCGCTAAGATTTTGTGCATTGCCTGTTAAACCAATATATAAAAGAAAAAGAATCGTGGTTAGCTTTTTATTTACCTTTAGGTAGTAATTAACTCGGCCTTTTCCACGGTCCTCTGTTGACCTAATTATTTTTGAGCTCTTAAAATCATTAATTAATAAATCAAAAAGCATATTATAAGTTTCTGGTTCAGATTCGTATCTCATTTCGTAAAGATAAATATTATTCATACACCTAAAGTTTTTCGGTATCCGCCCCGTTTTTTTGAGTGGGCTCTGGTCTCCACTTTTAAAGTTCTAAAATACTATTTTTTGTTAGATTGGGTGGTCAGCCCGTTGGCTTCGCAGAACGTCTTGGTTTTATTGTTTTTTCTAGTTACTTTTCTATCAAAATCGGACTGCCATTTTTTACACTAAACACCCTTTCTATTATTTTTGTGGCGGTTGGTTTTTTAATAGTATTTGCATAAATAAATTCTGCAATAATTTCTTCTTTGTTTATTTTTAAGACTAAATATCCATGGTCGGCATTATTACAATATTTCATATGCGGATTATTCTTTAAATACAATTCTTTATCTTCTTTTACTATTTCAGGATTGTTATATTCATCATCATTTGCTGATGTAATACTAGTTACAATAAACTCTACAGCAATATTATCATTTGTTTCTTTTGTGCCTTTTAAATCTGATTCCATAGCAAATGAGGAATGATAATCGCCAGTTACCATTACTAAATTTTTCAATTTTATTTTTTCAATAAAATGAATAAATTTCTCCCGCTCATAAGGATATCCATCCCATCCATCCATATACAATGCCCCTTTTATAGGGTTAGGTTGAAACATTGGACCAAACGGAACCTGATTTCCAATTATGGTCCAGGTTGATTTAGTGTTGATTTTTTCTGTTAACCAATTATATTGTTCTTTACCTAATATAGTTCGATTTGAATCTAAAAAATTATTTGAAGAAATGCTGTCTGCTTGAATAGTTCGGCCCTCAATTCGAGTGTCTAAAATAATTAGATTAACTAGGTTTCCTATTTCAAATGAACGATATAAATGTTTATCAGCTTTTTTACTTACAGGCATCCATTCGTAATAGGCTTTCGTAGCGGCTGCTTTTCTAGCATACCAATCTCCTTCATTTGAATTATGATTTTGTGCGCCATCCATATATGCATTATTAGCAATTTCATGATCATCCCAAGTAGTTATAAACGGTTTTAATTGATGAAGTTTTATCAAATCCTTGTCTAATCGATACAAAGAATATCTTGTTCTATAATCCATTAAACTTATTATTTCTTTATTAGGTATGTTTAGTCGACCGATACTAGTATCTCCATATTTGCCAACTGCATATTCATAAATATAATCACCCAAGTGAACTACTAAATCTATATTCTTATCTTCTGCAATAAATCTATAGTTGTTAAAATAACCCCACTCATAGTTGCTGCATGATGCAAATGCAATTGTGAATGGTTCGTAATAATTTATTAATGTTTTAGTTTGGCCAATTATTGATATAAACTTTCGATACTTAAAACGATAATAATAATTAGTATTGGGTTTTAGGTTGTTGATAGAAACTTTTACTGTAAAATCTTGATCTACATTTGTTTTAGCTTTTCCTTTTTGTATTTCATTTTTAAATAAAGAATCAGTTGCAATTTCCCAATTAATTTCTGACGATTTAATTGATCTGTCTAATGTTAGTTTTGTCCAAATAACTACTGAATTTTGCGTCGGATCACCACTAGCGACTCCATGGTAAAATGGAGCTAATTTTTTATCTAAATGAGGAAGAAGATCTGGATTAATATTAAGATTTGTTTGACAGAATGTTACAATTGGTAAAAGTAGTATGATCAAATTTAGAATTGACTTCATGATTTATATTGTTCAGTTTTTATTTTGAATTTAGTTTAAATTTTTTATTCCGTATGTCTTATTGTATTTTCATTTAGATAATTTTCGAGATTCTGATGTTCGTCACCCCAACCATCAAGCGTGGTGGCAATGTCTTTAAAATCGACTTCAAAGTCGCTATTTACCTTAACTTAGCCTGATATTTCATTGCAAATACTTGAGCCGTTCAATAATTTCTCGTGAATATAAAAGTGAGGATCATTTTCTGTCTTAAAATAGTTGCTTTCTCCAGATGTTCTGTCTTTTAGTTTAACAAAGTCCCAATGCATATTTGAAATCTTATCACCAGTTTGCAAAGTCGTAAACGAGCAAAGGAAAAGTCCCAATATTAAATAAATATATTTCATGTAAGTATTCGTCACCCGTTTGCTGCTAACGTTTTGCAGATTGGCGATGTGGCGGGTTTCGGAACACAAGACTGTCAACCTGCACTACACTTAGATAGAAGCACAAAGCTGCAAGTTTGCACGTCACCCCGCCTGTCGCAAAACCCGTGTTGTAGGCTGTCTATTTATTCAATCACAATTTTTGAATTGTAATTTTGTCTATTTGATTTAATATATATTATGTAAACACCTTTGCTGTAATTTGAAATATCAAAACTAATTGATGAAGAAAATGATTTGAATTCACTAATTTTTATTCCTATTGAATTGTAAATTGATATTATGCCTTCTGTAGGAAATAAATTCTCGATGTTAATAATACTTTGTGTAGGGTTTGGATATATTTTAATTTTTCTATTTGCTGCTATATTACTTAAACTTGCTGGTTGATCAGGCATGCATTGTGGCTGTGTCCAAAGAAAGTTGTTGTCTCTATCAACATACCAAATTTGACCATTTGAATTAAAATAATAATTAAATACACCTTGGTTAAAATGTTCCCACTTCGAGGTATCTTCTTGTATAAAAGAATTGTTTGTTATTCCTGTTAAAGGATCGTAGCCATAAAACCAAAGCGTGCTATCTTGCTTAATAGCGGAAATGCTATGTGAACCAAAATCAATAATTAGATCATTAAAATTGGTACTGCCAGATGGTTCTTGTATAAAATAATTTGAATAGGTAAAGGCATTACCAATATCACATCCACCGCCTAGGTAGCTACAATTGCCAGCTGCCCATAATGTGCCATCAGTTTTTATTACCGTTAATAATTCATTTAATGCTGCTAATTTTTTGTGTGTATTCGTATTGATTTGTATAGGAATAGATTGATACCCATCGCCCATATCACCAAGAAATGTTGATGGTAAGCCAAATGTTCCCCAGCCATTATACCCCCATCCCCACAATGTTCCATCCGTTTTTAGACCTGCGCTATATAAACTATTTGTAACTACTTGTGCCCAATTAGTATCTGATTCTATTTGTAATGGTGTGATTTGTATATTAGTATTTCCAGTGCCTAAAACATAATTATAACCATTGCCCCATCCCCAAAGTGTACCATCGTTTTTAATAGCTAAAACATGAGTCGAGTAAGTAGCCATTTCTTTATGAATACTAAATGTTTTCCATGTAGTAGAATCATTCATAATTAATGTAGGCACAGTGCTTGAAGTATTTCCAGTTCCTAAACTACCATAAAAAATTGTATTGTTAGAACCAGGCATACTATTATACCCCCAGCTCCACAAAGTACCGTCCGTTTTTTTGGCTATGGTAAATGTTAATCCGCAATTTACTTCAGCCCAGTCGTGTGTATTGCTTATTTGTGTGGGTGTATTAATCGTAATATTGTGCGTGTTGCCAATTCCTAATAGACTTGCGCCGCTGATACTGTCAAATGTAAAAAGATTATTCCCCCAACTCCACAAGGTGCTATCGCTGGCTATGGCCACATAAAAACCACCACCATTACTGATAGTTTTCCAACATTGTGCTTGGGAAATTTGCACGTTTATAAGTAAAAAGACTGCTAAAAAAGAAAAATTTGATTTTATCATTCTGTGTAATTTTTTAGTGTTTCATTTCGTTCTTTATTGCCTACAACGGTTTGGCGCT
>Ga0214923_10001825_pt1 | contig 29559 bp, 51 predicted proteins | sample LL1510_MetaG_FD_177993 | JGI IMG/M metagenome (GOLD analysis project Ga0214923, IMG submission 177993) | Freshwater microbial communities from Lake Lanier, Atlanta, Georgia, United States - LL-1510 | ecosystem: Environmental > Aquatic > Freshwater > Lake | place: USA: Georgia | collected...
CCGTAATGGTGTTCGGACCGAGCTTGTTGTCCACGGTCAGCGTCCAGCCAAGGTCCGTGTAGTTGCTCCATGTGTTGAGGATCTGCTGCGCCTGAAGGACCGTGAGCTTGCCGCTCGTGGCCTTGGGCGCAGTCCCTCCGGCGCTCGGAAGCGAGGGCTTGCTCCCACTCGGCAGAGTCGCGGCGCTCGCGGTGCCCGGCTTGAAGTAGCTGTACGCGAGGTATCCGACGACGCCCACGCCCACGGCGAGGCCGATCTTCCCAGCGGGACCGAGATCGCGAATGAATCCGAACATGGCTTGAGTGCTCCTTAGTAGTCGCGGTAAATGAGATCGTCGAGCCACCAAGTCGCGAGACGATCAGCGGTGCTCGGACCAACCACGCCGTTGACCGGCAGAAGGTCGATAGAGCTTACGAGGCTTTCAGCGTGTCTGAGGAAGAGATCTACCTCGTTGGTGTATTTCTGAAACTCTTTTACGGCTTCTATGGTTTCCGGCCCCATCTTGTTGTCCTCTTTGAGAACTTTTTTGATGTGCTTCCACTCATAGAACCGATTCAAGATGTGCTGCGTGCCCATGGTCGTGAGCTTGCCGCCGCTCGTACGCGTCACGTCGTCGCCGTAGCTCGAAAGCAACGCCTTGGGCCGGATGATGCCATCGGGCAACGTCGAGGCTTTCGCGGTGCTCGGCTTGAAGTAGCTGTACGCGAGGTATCCGACGACGGCAGCGCCCGCGACGAGGCCGAACTTACCAGCCGGACTGAGATTGCCAATTGAACGAAGCATGGGCGAGCGCGCTCCTCAGACGAGAGTGAAGTTGGGGAAGTCGAACGCGCCGCCCGCAGGGATGGTGACTTCCATCTGCTGCTGGGTCGAGGGGTCGGGGTAGTTGACCACCACGTCGGAGTCGACGATGACGCGATGGTTCCACGGGTCGATGCCGAGCGCCGCGTTCGCGGGGAGCGCGAAGGTGCCGAACGGCGTGTAGATGCCGCCGTCATTGGTCGCGAAGAAGCTGAGCTTGTTCGCGTCGAAGTTGATCCCAGCGTCCCACTGGATCGTCCCGAGTCCGAAAGGCAGCTCGAACGAACCCTGCGTGCTCGCGAGGTCTTGCGGAGCGGCGGGAGTCACGTCCGACGCGAAGGGCGCGTAGGCCATGCCGAACTGCGTCGAGCGCAGCGACTTCAGGCCGAGGTCGGTCGTGGGACGAGCCATCGTCGCCGGAGGCTGAGTGGCGCTGAACCGCTGCACCGTCTTGGGAGCGGAGGCGAACTTCTGATCGCCGCCCTTGCTCTTCGAATACCACCAGTATCCGAGCCCCGCCGCCGCGACGACGCCGCCGATCAGAAGAAGATTCTGGGTCTGCTTGTCCATGATGCTCTCAGTAGAAGGCGGGCGGCTGGCCCATCGTGGGGGAATTGGTCGCGAGCGCCGGAGCGTAGGCCGTCGCGCGCGACAGCAGCGAAGAAGTGATGGCGGGCGCCTGCGACGTGGTCGTCGAGGTGGACGGCGTCTGCGAGTCGTCCTGCCCGAGCAGCGTGGCCATGCTGGGCTTGTCGCCGCCGCCCGAAGGCGCCGGAGGCGGCTGGGGCGGCGGGGTCGCGCCCGAACCGGCCTTGCGACCGCCTAGCGAAGAGAGATTGCTCGTAGGCATGGGCAGGTAGGCGGGTTTGGCTCCCGCTCCCGAGGAGGCAAGCTCCTTCTTCTTCTGCGTCGAATACCACCAGTAGCCGAGCAGAGCGACCACGGCGACGCCGCCGCCGTAGACGAGAATCTTCTGGGTCTTGGGATCCATGAGCGACTACTCTACCTGAAAGCGCGGCGCCTACCGCATCAGATTTTTCACTTGGTCGGCGCTCATGCTTGTCGGCATCCCGAGCGCCACGCTGGGATCTTCCACCTGCGTGTCGATGCGGACCTGAACGTGGTAGACGATGAGCCCGTTGGCCTCGCGCGCCGTCACGCGCGGCCCCACGTCCGGGTAGCCAAGCTCCCGAAGCTCCGCGACGCGCCACGCGACGAAGTCCTTGCAGTCGCCCCCTTGCATGGCGATGGTCGTCGGAATGTCCTGCCAGCGGTCCAAGCCGAACGGACGGATTTTCATGTGATACGACAGCTTCGCCGACCAGAACGGCGGGGTGTCGGGGTTGAGCTTCAGGTACGCCCGGTTGATGGCGATCAGCGACTCCACCATCGTGCCGATGAGATTGATGCGGACGTTGACCGGCGCCACATCGAAGGTGCCAAGCTCGAATACCGGCTCGTACATGCTTTTCTCCGAAAGGCAGTGTGCCTCAAAAACGCCGAAGCCGGAAGGGATTGCTCCCGCCCGGCTTCAGAGTGTCCGTGGATCTGGTCTACGGCTACGGAACCCTGCCGTCGTCAGAGAGCGGGAAAGGGGCCGCTCCAGACCATCTTTCGGTTCGACGCTCGCCCGCGATCCTCGAAGGCCGGAGCGAGCGTCGATCCTTGTTCTCACTGCATCGCGGTGCCGATGATCGCCGCCATGAACACGTCGACCGCGTTCAGAGCGTTGATCGACAGCGTGACCTGCTGACCCACGTTGCAGGTATCCAAGCCGAGCGCGACGCCGACCGCGAGTTCCGAGAACGGAGCCGCCGGAACCGGGTTCGACGAGAGGAGCTGGCTGTTCTTGCCGACCTTGATGTCGTTGACCATGACCTGATCGATCAGGGTGTTGGGGATCACGAGGCGCGACGGGCGGAACGGAAGCTGCGGCTGCGCCGTGAAGATCGTCGTGGTGTTGATCGCGAGCGCGACCGGGCCGAAGCCCAGCATGAACTCGCGCGCCTCGTTGAGCGTCTGGTCGATGAGCTGCGGGCCAGAGCCGTCCGCGCCGACGATGGACTGGAGGGGGGCGCCTGCGAGGTGGTGACGGTAGTACGACATGGTGGGCTCCTTTTGAGCATTCGAAGGGGGAATTCGGCGCGGCCCGCTTTGCTGACTTCGAGATCGCCGAGACAAACCCTTTCAGGCGAAGAAACGCTATCACCGGGGAGATCTGCCGAGCAAGGATCCACGCTCACTTTTTTCGTGGACCATGTTCGTCGCAGGATTTCCGGCGTTCGCGTGCCTTTCGCTCCTGCTCGTTGTGCAGGTCGCGATGATGTTTGCAGCGAATGGTGCCGCCGTACGCGGGGCGGGAACACAGAAGGCACCTGCCCGCGAGCCGGTTTCGATCCCTCCACGAAAGAAGCTCCGTGGACTTCGGTCCCCCGGCCATGTCGGAAGGGCAGAACGCGGCTAGCGCGCCCACGCCGGAACGCCCGGTCGGTCGGCCACTTCGGCGGCGGCGGCAGGCTGCGCAGGCGCGAGCGCCGCCGTCTGAGGCGCGGAAACCTGCGGAGCGGGCGGCGGCGCGTTCATCTTCTCGTTCGCCACCGACCCTTGGTTGAGCCCCATCCGGTAGAAGTAGCCGGACGCCACGCCCATCGCCAAGTGCGCGACGTGCGTGTTCATCGGCCCGAACGCGTCGAACGCCGCCGCAATCGAGCCGAGCGCGCCCGCCGCCAAGTCGAGCGGAACGCCGCCAAGGGCCATGTGGTCTTTCCCCTTGGCCGCGAAACGCCCGTTCGCCCACCCCGCGCCGAACGCTCCCGCGAACACTTCGGCGTTCTGGAACACCAGCGTGGCGATCTCCGTCCCTCGCCCCTTCACCGCATCCTTGATGATGCCGTGCTTTTCGGCAATCGCCGAGAGGGTCTGCTCACTCAGAAATCCGGGGGTCATCGTCATCGCTTGGTCCCTTTCACGCTCTTTTTACCATGCCGCGCGCCTGAAACACGCGCCTTCTTCGCACTCTTCGGCTGCTTGACGCGCTTGGCCCTCACGCTCTTTTCGGCGGCAAGCGCCTGCGTCTGCCGAGCGCCCTGCGTCGAAGCGACTTCCGCCTCGTACATCGACAGAAGCCAGCGCGCCGTGTCGCACACTTCGCACAGGCCCTTGGAGCACCGGACCATCCGAGGGTCGAACAGCACCTTGGTCATCTGCTGAAACTTCTCGCGAAGCTCTCGATTCTCGCGCTCCAGCTCCAGCGCCTCCAGCCTGCCGTCCTTCGACGTAGGACGCTCGAAGAGCGCGCCCCTGCCCAAGCCGAGATCCACCGCGTAGATTTTCGTTTCCATGGCATCCTCGCCCCTTTCTTGCGAGAAAAGTTCCTTGCGTTGCCTTGCGGTGCCCAGCCCCGCAGAGCCTTGCCCCGGCCTGACCTGCCCGAAGCCGTCGTGGCGATGGCCTACTTGAGCTTGGAGTATGCGAACACGCCCGCTCCGGCGATCAGAAGAACGACCCCCACCTTCGCGAGCAGCGCGAACTGCGCCGCCGTAGCCGACACATCGGCGCTCGTCTGCGACACGTCACTGGATGCCTGCGACACGTCGCTCGATGCCTGCGTGACGGCCTGAGCGGGCTTGCTCTCGCCGAACAGATCGCCCAGCGAGAGTCCTGAAACCTGAATCGGCGCGCGTGACAGCATGCTCTTCATCCTACGCGTTCTTCGCCGCTCGCCCAAGCACCTAGATGCCGTCGCCCTCGACGTTGTCCGTCGCCTTGGGGGCGTCCGTAGCGGGCGAAGGGCTGGCGGGCGGGGCGCTGGCAGGCGAAGGGCTGGCGGGCGGGGCGCTGGCAGGCGTGGCGGGAAGAAAGCTCTTCATCGCGCCCACGCTCATGTGCGTCGCTCCAAGGATGGCGAGCGCCGCCGACAGCGGCAGAAGGTTCTTGCCGACGAGCACCATCGCCACGCAGGAGACGACAGCGGCAGCGAGCGTGCTCGCGAGAACGGTCCAATCGACTTGTTTCATGGGCTCTTCTCCGATTCACGGGCCGCGACCAGCGACTCGCGGGCGGCTTCGAGGGATTGCTGCTGGACGTGGGCGTCGTAGATCTCCGAGATCCACTCTCGAAACGCGGCGTAGATGGCCGAAGGCGTCGGCTCGATGCTGCCGTCCTTGACGATCACCTTGCCCGTCACGCCGTCGACCTGAAGCACGGGCTTGCCTGCCGAAGCGAACCCCATCATCGGCTGGTTCGAACGAGAAGTCTGCTTGGAGGCCGGAGAGTTCTTGAAGATGGCGTGCAGCGTTGCGTCCGTCGCGACGTGCTCGCCGCGCACCCTCGTTTCGCCCGAAGGCGCCACGCGCAGAAACTCCTTGCCCGCTGCCATGATGACGAAATCGTCCGACTCAAAACCGATGACGAACGTGTCCGGCGCCTTGGTGGCGCTCAGGTGAAGGTGCGACTGCTGTGCGAAGCGAATGGTCATGGACGTGTCCCTTTCGTGCGAAATGCCTGACGGCGCGAGCCTAGTTGGAATCTTCGAACTCGTCCACTTCGGGAAGGTCGAGGGGCTTCGCGCAAGCGGCAAGAAGCTCCGGCGTGACCATCGGACGCGGAGGCACGTTTACCCAGCCGCACATTTCGCAGGTGCATGTCTGCGAATTCTCCGTCAGGCACAGGCCCGACTTCTTGTACGGGAGCACGAAGCCTGAAAGAAATCCCCGTGTGCGCGCGAGGTCGCCCGCAACGTAGTAACGAAGAAAAGAGAGCAGCCCCACACTGCCGATCAGCACGCCAAGAGAGACGAAGGCGAAGGATTGAAAGAGGCTCACGAAGCGCCCTTTCGCTTCATGTAACGCTCGTCGCGTTCGTCGATTCGGTTGCGGAGATCTTCAGACAAGCGGCTGTAGGCTTCGGGCATCGGAATCACGTCGAGCAAATCGTGAGGGTCCGCGAACAGGAAATTGTGCGAATCAAACATGAAGCAGATCCTCTTGCCGTCGTCCGCCCAACGACGCGAGACGATCTGATTGACAAACGGTTCTTGTCGACCTTCGAACTCGCAAAGAATCCCCCAGCGGTAGGGGCGCACGTCGATGGCTGCAAGTTGCACGGACTTGAGCTTGGGGTCTTGCGCGGAAGCCTCGCTCATCCAGCGGAAGTCGTGAACGCTCGGGGACTTGGTGCTCATGTCTGGACCTCCAAACGATTTGCGATGGCGTCGAGCGAATCAGCGGCTCCTTTTTCTTCGTCATCGCTGCGAGTCGGGTGAACGTAGGAGAGATCTGCCGCGCAGCGCAGAAGATGTGATGCCTTTCGCAACGTCGCCGCGTCCTCTTTCTGAAGCGTCGTGAGAGTGGCGACGGCTTGCTCTGCGTCGGCCTCCGCGTGCGCGAGCCTCACCTTGAAGAAGTCGCGTTCCCTGACCGCGACATCGTGGAATTTCTCGGCCATGACGCGAAGCGCCGTTTCTTGTTCGAGCTTGGCGCGAAGCTCGTCCCGCTCGCGGGCGAGTCGGGTGATTTCGTCGGCGTCCCGAATCCATGCTTGGCGCACTTCGACGAGCGCCGCGCGCGCCTCATCGCGCTCGGCGACCGCCTTCTCCGCGAACACCGCCCACGTCCCCTCGCCGGGGGCGACCGAACTTCGCTCACTACTCAGCAAGCCATGCCCGCAGGTGCAGCGACCGTCGTCCCAGATCGAACAGAAAGCTCGGTGGTTCAGACCGCTTGAAACGGGGCTCTCGCCGCTCACGGCTCGCCGCCTTCTTGGATCTTCTCGGACACGCGCAGAAGAATCAGGTAGCCCAACATGTCGAGGATCACGTCCTCGCCTGCCGCGCTGCCTCGCGCGAGGCGCGAGAGCTTGTCGTCGATTCGGACCTTGATCTGCTCGGTCGCATCCGACTTCGAGAAGATTCGCACGGGTTCGAGCGCCGAATTGCCATAAGCGCGGTTTTTGTCGATGAGCATCAGCGCGAGCGCGTCGCACTCTTGCCGGATCAGCGACGCGACCGTCGCCGCCGACGCACGTTTCGTCGTCATGGCTTCTTCCCTTTCTGTTTCAGTGCTTCGTAGAGCGCGCCCTTGCTCGGTTCTGACAGCCGAACATGGTGCGCGATGCGCTTGGAAGCGATGGCAGCGTACTCTTTCGATAGCTCGATGCCAACGACTTCGTCCCAGCCCGCGAGCAGGCAACCAATCATCTCCGACCCCGCGCCTGCGAAGGGCACGAGGATGCGGCGCGGCTTGTCCTTCGAGCGCGCTCCCGGAGGCGGAAGCAGAAGCCTTGCGAGGTAGGTGGTGAGCGCGATGGGCTTGAGCGTCGGGTGAGGGTTCTTCGAGCCCCCGTTACGGTTGGCCCCCGCGCGCGGCGAGCGCGTGCCTGCCGATCCATGCTTGCGACCATCCAGCGGCCCAAGCGCAGGCTCCTCGTCGAGCCCCGCGTTGCGCTCCCCCGGCCCCACCTTCGGGCAGTAGAAGAACCGCGACGCCCCTCCCGCGTCGTTGTATTCGGCTCCGGTGGCGCTCATGCCCCAGCCCGCTCCCGAGCGACCCTTTCGAGGCTTGCCCGAACGAGACGCCGAAAGTCCGCTCTGCGCGTCCAACTCGGAGGCGGCGGCTTCGTCGAGGATCACGTTGCCCGGCCAGCGCCCTGCGGCGGTCACGTCGCTCGCGCCGCGTAGATCGCTCTTGTTGGCCCAGCTATTGTCCATGATGCCGCCGCGCTTCTTGATGGCTTCGACGTGCTTGGCGTGCTTCTCGAAGTCGCTCGCGTTGACATGCTTGATGCGAGAGGCGTCGATGGCGAGTGCGCCCACTCCATGAACGTGCGCGTTGTGCGCGAGCGTGCCTCGCAGCGGCTTGCGAGCGAGCGTCCAGCCTTCCCAAGACGGTTTGAGCGCGCTGCCGTACCCTTCCCAAGTGCGTGCGGCATGTGTTGCAGGAGCGGTCACGTCGAGCACGTTTTCGCCTTTCTGGTAGCCGTCCGGCCTGTATCCGTGGACATTCGCGTTCGCTCGATTCAGGCTTTCCGTGCCTCCACTCTTGATTCGAAGAGTTGCGATCACTTTCCGCTTGGCACCTGCCTTCGCGTCGAGCGCCTTTCCAATATTTGCGCTCTTGGGAAAGCCCTGCCCCTGAATCCACGCGATGCAGTCGCGGATCTCAAACCCGGCATCTTCCACGGCGCACGCCATGCGATGAAACGTGCGTGTGCCGCCTGCGGCGAGCAGGTGCGCGCCCGGCCTCAAGAGCTTCGCGACGAGCGCCCACGTCTGCTTGTCGAACGCGATTCCCGTCGCGTCCCATGCCTGCCCCATGAACCCGCCGCCAGCCGTGATTCTCGCACGACCGTACGGCGTCGAGAGATCCACCGAAGCGTCTCCCGTACCGCCGTTTTTCCCTGCGGTAAGGTCATAGGGAGGGTCACAGAGGACGGCGTCGAACGTCCTGCCCTGCCCCTGTTCGATGAGCCGCGCACATACCTTCTGCACGTCTCCGACGTGCAGCGTCCAACCCTTCCCTTTCATCACAGGCCCCTTTCGAAAGAAACACCTTGGCTTGCGCCGCCTTGACATGCAGCGCCCAGCCTCGCCTTGCCTCGGTTCGCCTTGCCTTGCCGAGCGATGCCTAGCCTAGCCCAGCACCGCCAAAACGAGAACCTATCACCCGAACAGGCGCTTCCACAAGGCGTCTGCCCACAGAGCGGCGCCCTGAGGGGTCGGGTGGATGCCGTCGCCGCCTCGCGGAATGTCGAGCGTCGTCGAGTCGAAATAGTGGTCGGCCTTGGCCCGAACCACCGCCCGCACGGCGTCTTGCAGCGCCACGCGCTCCGGCATCGTCGGAGGCAGGATCCACAGCACCTTCACGCCTGCTCGCTTGGCCGACGCGAGGAGCTGATCGACCCCCTGCTCGAACTCTTTCGTGTTCGGAAGCATGGCGTCGTTCGTCCCCAGCGAGACGAGCAGAAGGTCGGGACGATCTTCCGAAAGAATCTGGTCGATCTGCGGCGTCCAGTACGTCACCCGCGTGCCCACGACCGCATGCGACGTGAGCGTCCGACCGCTACCGCTCGCGAGATCGGACAAGCGAGGCGTCAGGCCCACCGCGAGCGAGTCGCCGACAATCGTCACGCGCGTGGCCGAAAAGTGCGAGGCATACGCGCGGTAGGCGAGCAGCGCCGCCGCGCCCAGCGCCACCGCGAGGATCGACCAGTCGCGCGTCTGCTTGTTCATGGGCTGCACTTGACGCCGCAGGCACGCGCCTGCTGCACCGTGGTCGCGCTCGTCCAGCACGTCGTCGTCAGCTTGGTGGCCTGAATCTGCGTGCAGACCGCCACGCAGTTCTTGTCCTTGCCCTCGCTGCATCCCAGAGAGGCCAGCTTGGCGCACCCCGTCGAGCAGGTGGGCAGCTTCGCGCCGTCCGGCGCGGTATCATCCACGGGGATCGTCGAACCCGCGTCCGGCTGGGAGTTGTCGGGCTGCTGGACGGGCGGCGGACAGGCGCAACAACCCCCAAGAAACATGGAGAGCGCGAAAACCATCCTCTGCACGATCTTCACCCCTTCACCAATCGGTCCGCCACGACGTAGGCGTCGCTCGTCGCACCGATGAAGTCCTCGTTGCCCTCGCCGTCCCCCGACAGGCCCCAGAGCGCGCCCCACGAGTTGCGGAAGCGAAGCACGCGCTTGCCGCTTGCATCCGTGCGGTAGCCCACGGCGTACAGGTAGTGGCCCCCGCCGTTCGGGTCGCTCGTGTCGGGCAGGCCCAGAGGCTCGCCCCCGGTCCAGTTCTCGAACGCCGTATCCACGAACACCGCGAAGGTGATGGCGTAGCCCGCGTCGAGCGCGAGGCAGAAGTCCTGCACCCTCTGCGCGCCCGTCGAGTCGATGCGATGCTCGCCCATGACCACGTTGTGCCGGTCGGCGAGCAGGTCGGAGAACGTGGGCTCGGCGTTGATCGTCCGAGGCTCGGCGTCGGAGTAGCGACGGTCGCTCGTCGGCGACTTGATGGGGCGCACGCCCCAATCGTGGATGCCCTTCCACACATACATGGGAATGGCGCCGTCGTCCGACAGGCGCGGCAGCGTCGAAGTCCTCGGGCTCACCGCCGTCGAACGCTCCACCGAACGCGCCAGCGTGTAGATGCCCGCAGGAGACGGCACGAACGGCAGCGGGTGGCTCTGCGCCTTGAACGTCGTGGCAATCGCCCCCGCGCACGCGTGTCCCGTACACGAGGACGTGTCGCCCTGATCCATGACGGAAGGAGCGAACGCGGCGAGCGACGCCGCGCCCTTCGGCGCGAAGGCTCGGAAGCTCGGGTGCCTGACCTTGAAAGAGTCGAACGACGAAGGCTTGTGATCGACCGGATCGGGGAGGTATCCGCGCTTGAAGCGGCCCGTGCTCACGCCGACTCTCCGCGCTGGTTCTTCGAGCCCGCCTTCATCAGCGCAACGAGCGTGGCCATCTGCTCGCCCAGCTTGGTGACGCCGACTTTCAGATCGCGCATGTCGTCGCGCATCTGGTCGAGGTCTTTTTCGCTGCCGATGCGGGCTTCGGTGTGACGTGCGAGGGAAACGTCGTGCTCGTTCAGCTTGACGTGGATCCCCGCCATGTCCTTCGCATGCTCATCGAGCGATTTGCGGATCGATGCCAGATAATCCTTGAGGATCCACCCGAAGATGCCGGAGACGAACGCCCCAGCGGGCACGCCAATCGACAAGAGGATCGTCACGATGTCCGGGGAGCCAGTCATGGCTTGCACGGTATCACGAACGGAAATGCAAGGCGAAAAGGTTTCTGGCGAAAGAAGTCAGCCCTTCAGGCGCCGTTTCGCCGTGCATTGTTCGCACTTGCAGGTCTTTCGAATGTTCTCGCCCAGCATGATCCGATGGCAGTTGACGCACTTGTGATCCGTGGGCTCCGCATCCCTTGCGGGACCGACGAAATGCTCGATGATCAGGTCGCACGCGGTCTGGGAAGAATCGGGCGGAAGGTAATGGAGCGTGGCGGTTTTCAAGCCTTGCAGAACCTTCCACTGGCCTCCTTCGGCGGGCCTGTCTCGCTTCGAGGCGCGCACAGCGGCGTAGTGAGTCATCATCTCGGAGACGACCTTCATCTTGCAGACAAGCTCGTGCTCGTCTCCGAATTCGAGATCCACGAAGCGCACGCGAAAGGTCGGAGGGTCGACGCGGTTGTTCGCTTGGATGGTGAGAAGGCGCACCGGAACGTCTGACCGGCCCTTGAACACGGGCATCACGTCGCAGAAGTCGAGCGTGACAGGGGTCCGCTCGACGAACTCGACGATTTCCATGGCTTCGGCTCGGTCCAGAATCTCCCTGACCTTCTCCGCTCGCCGCCTCTCCTCTTCGCGAGCGTCCTCCACCATCGCTTTTCTGCCGAGGCGGATCGCGTTGAGGACGTTGTGCGGCCAATGGTACTGGCGCGTTCGTGCGTAGTCGTCCCTCGACATCACGCCCGAAGGCGTCTCGGAGAACGCCTGCGGATCGAGCGAGGCGTGGATGGCGATCTTCTTGTCCATCTCGGCGAGGCGCGCGTTTTCGCGCATCATGCGCTCCATCGCGTCGGCGATGTCGCGCAGGTGGTCGCGGGAGATCGACACTTGGGGGCTGCTCGTGTCGAACGCGAATTTCTGGAGCGCGCGAAGGTCCGAAAGCGTCTCTTGGAGCGTCGCCATGGCTCACCCCTCGCTCTCGGCGCGCACCGGGCGCACCACTTCGATGCCCCACTCGCGCGCCCCTGCGACCAGCTTCTCGACGTGATCGCTCGAACCGAAGGCGACGATCAGCTCCGGGCGAAGCTGAAACGCGTTCAGAAGCGCCCCCATCTCGTGCTCGACGCACGCCCCCTCGCCCAACGTGTGAACGCAGCAAAAGAGCTTGTGGTCCTCGGCGTACCGCCGCGCGAGCGCGTCCGCCCCCGGCGCCGAACCCGTGAAGATCGACCGGGGAGAGAGCTTGCGCATGACGGTGCCGAAGAATTCTTCGTCAGAAAAGTCGCTCGGACCCGTCACCAGAACACGCAGGCCCGTGTGCGTGTCCGCCCACGCCTTGCCGTCCGGGTAGATCTCCCTCACCGCGAACGGCAGGCGCGCGGCTTCTTCGCGCGCCATGGTGCGCGTCCATCGCTTCGCCTTCTCGTCCCAGCGGAAGCGAGCCTTCTTCGCGAGGTCGCGGTCGGCGTAGCTCACCAGCGCCTCGAACATCGCCTTGGGACGCTGCCCCAACAGAATTTCGCGCTGCACGTCCCAGCCCTGCTCCCGCGCCCGCTGAATGAGCTTGGCCATGGTGAGCGTGTCGGGAAGCGCCCGGTGCGCCTCGGTGAGCGTCACGCCGTGCGCGAGCGCCACCGTCGACAGCGCCAGCGAAGAGGTCGCGTGCGGCCACCGCATGTCCTCCATCGCACACACCCACGGCACGAAGTCGCTGGAGCGCGAACCAAGGTGCTTGGTCAGTAGACCTTCCACCCACGGGCGGTCGAACGCCGCGTTCCACGCGAGGATCGCATCGGCCTCCCACAACATATTGTCGATCTCCAGCGCCGTCGAAGCGTGACGATCTCCCCGCCGACCGTAGCTGCGAAGAAGCCCCTCCGGGATGCCGTTGATGCTCTCGGCGGGGTTCTGCTCGGCGTGAAAAAGCCAGCTCCGAGACTCGATGATTTGACCGCTCGCGACGTGTTGCAGAATGCACGCGACTTCGAGCAGGTGATCCGACCCCACCCGAAGCCCGCTCGTCTCGGTATCGACGAGCGCGACCACGCCGGGAACCCGTGAACCAAGCTCCCTCGCGAGCCTCAGAAGTCCCGCCTTGTCGGGCGAGGCGTCGGTGGGGGTGAAAGACGAAATGGACGTAGACGTGGACATGCGTTGACCCTTTCTTCAAACGCGGCAGAGAAACGGAAAAACTCAGGAATACATGCGGGCGCGGAGGCTGACGATCTCCCGCACCTTGGCTTCGGCGACATCTTGGGCCTCGCCGCTCGTGAACGCGCGGCCCATGTGATCGTCGTCGTTGTCTTGGACGTGCCACTCCCACTGAGGATCGGAGAGATAGGCGTGCTCGACCCAGATCGGCAGGCCCTTGTACATGCGCTGGAACGTGGCGACCTGCCAGTCCGTCGTGTCCTTCGTACTCGCCCTCGCGAGCGCCTTCAAGCCCTCGGGCGTGAGAATGTACACCTCGACCGACACCTCGTCCTCATCGTCTCTTCGTCGCTTGCTCATCGCTTCGCCTCCTCCAGTTCGGTGATCGTCCATGGCCTCGTTTCGCCCGAATCGCCTACGTTCGCGCGCTTGGTGCGCTTGAACCGGGCCATCTTGGCGATCTTCACTTCTCTGGGCGTCGTGTCACCTTTTCGCAGGTTTTCACGGATGCCCGACATGCGGCTCAGCGTAATCGCCTCGCCCTTGCACAGTTGCAGATACGACGACCCGTCGAGCGACGAAAAGCCCTTCGAGCGAACGACCGTCTTGTCGTCGAGCGGGTCGCGCGATTGGAGCGCGAGCGTCACCGATCCGTCCTTCGGAGGCTCGATGGCTTGCAGCATGTACAGCTTCGGGGCTGCGAACGTGCCGTTTCGGATGACGTACTCCATCTTGAGCTGCCCCACTTCCTCGCCGGTCGGGAGCTTGTCGCTCATGGCGCACACGACCGAATCGGTGTCGCAGTAGTAGACCTTCGAGCACTTCGACAGGTAATCGTAGAGCAACTTTCGCGAGAAAGCCGTGACGTATGCGCTGATGGGGACGTGGACGTGCCGGAGCGATTGCTGGTCCTCGCGCATGTAGACGCCGGGACGAATCATCGTCAGGCACTCGGGAACGTCGCCGGGGTGCGCAGGCTTGTGGTGACAGGCGAGCGTCGGAGGATGGATCAGAACCTTGTACTTCGTCTCTCGTTCGGCGAATTTTCCATAAATACAAGCTGTTCAAAAGCAGCTTGTACACCTCCCTCTTGAAGCCCTTGGCCGTTGCTTTGCGTTCGTAGAGATCGTCGACATAGTCGCCCAAGGCTTTGAAGCCGTCGTACCAGTCGACCGAATGGATCTTGACGATCTGGTGGCCCGCCGATTCGAGCAGGTTCAGGTCCACGTCCGTGAACACTCCTCGCCACTGCCCCGTGGGAAACAGGATGCGGTTGTCGGCGTCGCGGAACGGTGCCGGAGGCAGGTAGCAGTCGGAGATCTTCACCGTCGCTTCGGCGATGGCGTGCTTGGCTCCGTGGGGCTTGGTGGTGAGCGAAGGGCGCGTGCCCCGGAAGGCTCCGGGGAGAGACTGTTTCATGCTCCACGGAAACGACGAGTTCACGTCGTAGTAGAGCGCGTTGTCGCAGTTTCGCGTGAACACTTCGACCCTTGAGGCGTAGTACGAGCGGCGCGCATACTCGTTGTTGCCCTTGTCGGTGGGCAGGATCTCCGCGAGGTAGCGCGTCTGAAACAAGGTCATCGCAGAGCTTGCGAGCGTGACCTTGAACTCGCCGCCCATCTCCCAAAGCTCCTCTTCGAGCTGCTTGACCGCCTTGTAGAGAAGGTCGCAGTCGCGCTCGTTGTAGGCTCGAAGCTCGTGGTAGTTCTCCGTCTCGAAGCCGTCCTTCAGCGCGAACTTCGAGTACCCCAGCCATTCGCCGATTTTCTTGAGGCTCGCGCGGAGCAGAAAGAGCGTGTCGGCGAAGATGAAGCCCTGCTTGGGATTGTCTCGCTTGCGGACGTGGACGAGGAACGCCGACGACCCGTTGAAGGTCGCGTCGATCTCGAACGTCGACTGCGCCAGACCGCTCTTGATCAGCTCGTCGAGCACGAAGTGCATGTCCGACTTGCCGGAGTTGTGGCCGAAGAAGGTGCGACCGTAGTTCTCCACCGTCAGCTCGGAGGAAAGGAAGTCCGCCATCGTGGCGTAGCTTCGGTAGCCGCGCTCGGGGTCGTAGACGCCCACCATGCGCAACTTCAACGTCTTGGGATACCACTCCAAGTCGTACGTCGAAAACGCCTTCGGCTTCTGCCGGGGCGCTCGGGGCGCGAGCGTCAATCGTCCCCCAGCGAAAAGAGCCCGCCGCTCACCGTCCCCTTTTCGCGCCTCTCCACGGCGCTCTCACTCTCCGGCCACTCCTCGCAGCCGGAGTGCATCTCGATGAACGCGTTGCTCATCGCGATGACCATGCTGATCGGCGCGGGCAGGTTCGGGCGGTACGTCTCGGAGCAGCGAAGGCAACGGAACGTGCCCCCCTGCGACGAGTCGATCACGACGTGATCGTTGTTCTTCGGAGTCTTGCTTTTTGTGCTCATGCCTTCCCTCTTTTGTGTGCGGTTCTACTTCTTCTGGATCTGCTTGTACGCCCAGACAAACGCCCTTCGGGCGCTCGTTCCGAGACGCGTGGCGAAGTCTTTCGCCTGCTCGCCCGTAAGCTCGTGGCGAAGCGTGCCCGTGAGCGTCGTGAGCGTGAATTCGATCTTCCCCGGCATCATGTCGACGTGCAGCGTCCCAATCGGAAAGCGCACCTCGTAGCGCGTGGTGGATCGCGTCGGTTCGAACTTCACGTCGTCACCTCGTCGTCGAGCCCCATCTCCTTGACGATGCGCGGGCAGAGGTTGGTGCGCCTGCCTGCCGCCGTCGCCTCGCAAGAGCGCGTGAGCCCCCGCTGCGCCTTGTCCGTGACGACCACGCAGAGCTTCTTCGCGCGCGTGACCGCCGTGTAGAGAAGGTTGCGATTGAGCATGTGCCAGTGCTCCGGCAGCGCCAACGCGACCACCGCTGGGTACTCCGAGCCTTGGGCCTTGTGGATCGTCATCGCGTAGGCGAGTTGCAGCATGTCCAGCTCGTCGCGGTTTTCGTACGAAACGCGCTTGCCGTCGAAGTCCACGGTGAGGCAGTAGGGGTCGTTCTGGACGCTCCACACCGTGCCCATCTCGCCGTTGAACACGTCCTTCTGATAGTCGTTGCGAAGCTGAATCACCTTGTCACCCTTGCGAAGCGCGTAGCCTCCGAGTGACATCTGCTCCATGCCCTGAGTCGCCGGGTTGAACGCGGCTTGGAGCGCAGCGTTGAGCGCGTTCATGCCCGCCACGCCCTTCTTCATCGGTACGAGCACCTGCACGTCCGACACGGCAAGCGAGAGGCGAGCCGCCGTGCGGCGGACAAGCTCGACGACGTAGTCGGTGGTGACTTCGGCAGGAGAGGCGACGAAAAAGTCGCCCTTGGAGGACGGCGCGACGCCGTCCATGATCATCGCGGAGCTGGCCGGGATTGCGGAGGCTCCGTCTTGGCGGAAGATGTGCCGCAGGCGCACGACGGGGCACACGCGGCTGTCGATGATGTCGCGCAGGACCGCTCCGGCGCCGACGCTCGGAAGCTGGTCCACGTCCCCGACGAGCAGCACGCGCGAGCCGTAGTAGACCGCTTGGATGAGGCTGAGCGCGAGATCCATGTCGAGCATCGAGGACTCGTCGACCACCAGAAGAAGCGGCGGGACGTAGAACTCGCACTCGCACCCCTTGTACTTGTTCTTGAAGCATTCCTCGCTGTGCTCGCGCCCTATCGGGTTGTGCGTGGTGCGCAGAAAGTCGCCCGACTCGGGAGAGAATTCGAGCAAGCGGTGGATCGTGCTCGCGGGCCTGCCCGTAAGCTCGGTCATGCGCTTGGCGGCGCGTCCGGTGGGCGACGCGAGGAGGATCGTCAGACCCATCTTCTCGTAGGCGTCGCACGCGGCGCGAAGAAGCGTCGTTTTGCCGGTGCCGGGACCGCCCGTGACGACGACCAGAGGCGACTCGTGAAGCGCGAGGATGCCCGACACCTGCTCGGCGGCGAGCTTGATGTTGGCGGTGGACTGGTAGGTGCCAAGAAGGCTGGACACCTGCGAAGCGTCGAGGCGCGGGATGCGTGCGCGACGGATGGAGGCGAGCCGTTCGGCGAGCGTGGCTTCGGTCTTGGCGACGCCGGGGTGGTAGATCGACACGCCCGACTCTTCGGGGCCGAAGCCTTCGACCTCGTAGGTCGCGAGCCGGTTCAAGGCGAGCATCTTGTCGACGGCGGCTCGAATGGCCGTCGTCATCTCGGGGCTGGGAGAGCCGTTTTCGAGGAGCTTGGAGACTTGCCAGACAAGCTCTCCGGGCTCCATGCACACGTCCCCTTGCACGTCCGACAGGACGTGGTCGATGCAGGCTGTGAGGCGCTTTTCGGCGGCAGGGTCGTAGCCCATGCTCATCGCCATCCGGTCGGCGGTGAGAAAGCCGACGCCGTCCACGCGAAGAAACGCGTAGGGGTTGGTCTTGGCGATGTCGAGCGCCTTGTCGCCGTAGGACTCGGCGACGCGCTCGCAGAGCTTGGGGCCGAAACCGTGCTGATGGAGGAACGCAAAAAGGTCGCTCCGCTTGGCGAGCTTCTTCCACTGCTCGGCGACCTGCTCGGCGAGCGCCGGTTTGATCACCGCCGAAAGCCTCTCGGGCGAAGCCAGCGCGTCACCCGTCTCGTCTCCGAACGCGTCCACAATGGCTTGCGCCGTCTTGGGGCCGACGCCTTCGAGATTTTCATGCAGGTAGCGCACGAGCCCCTTGCCGACAGACGGCACGAAGGGTTCGACGCTTTCGACGAAAAGCTGCTCGCCGTAGCGTTCGTGCTTGCGCACGGAAGCGCGGATCTTCACCTGCGAGTAGCTGGCAGGACATGACACCTGCTTGAACACGACGCGCGTGGCCTTCGAGCCGTCCGAAGGGTGAAACCACACGACCGCGTAGCCCTCGGCCTGATAGACGGTGCGCCCCAGCGCACCTTCGACTTCGATGGACTGATTCATGGGAAAGTTGCCCTCTTGGGAAGAAGCGGACGCGCTCTGTCGGGAAGAGAGCGCGCCCGCTTGCTCGGTCGTTGGTCAGACGCGGATCGTCTTGCGCTCCGAGAGACACCATTCGAGCGTCTTTCGGACCGCCTCCTGCGCCTCGGTGCGCTCCTCGATGTCGAGGTAGCGGGCAAGCTCGTTTTCGACCTCTTTCTTCGTGCGGACCTTGTGCATGATCTCCCGCTCCTCGCTGCGGGGCTTGCGCTTCGGCTTCGCCTCCGGCTCCTCCTCTTCCTCCTCGACCTCTTCGTCGAGAAGCGGCGGCGACTTGTAGTGAGAGAGCGCCTGAAGCTGGGCATCGGCCTTGAACTGCGACCAGTTGTAGAGCAGCGCGAAAGGGATCTCCTCGGCCCGCGTCGGCGCCGCTTCCCACTCGGCGAGGATGTCGGGGTGCAGCTTCTTCATCACGCTCACCATCTTCGACACGTCGGCTTGCGACAGGCCGGTCTTTTCGGCGAGCTTGCTCTGCTTGATGCCGACCTCCTCGACCATGTAGTAGAGGCGCTTGGCCACTTCCGAACGCTTCGGGGGCTCGGCGCTCTCGTCGTCGCCGATGTTGAACTGAAGAAGCTCCTCGGGCGACTTGGCGACCACGATGGACACCGGCACTTCCACGTCCTGCCACGAATCCGGGTAGAGCGACTTGATCGCCCGGACGCGGCAGAAGCCTCCGAGAAGCGTGTACTTGTCTCCCGAAACCTCCCGCGACACCGTCAGCGGACGGGTCACGCCCACCTTCGCGATGGACGTGGCGAGGCTCTGAATGTGCGCCTCGTTGTACGTCTGGCGCACGTTCAAGTCGTCGTCCACCACGAGCGATCCGAGCTTCACCTTGGAAAGCTCGCTCTTGGCTACGGTCGTCGTCATCTCTTTGCTTGCTGCGGTCATGGCTCTGTCCCTTCCTTGTCCTTGGATTTCTGCTCGATGGATTCCGTGACGTACGCCTCGATGGACGCCGTCATCGCTTCGTTGGCAGCCCGGTAGTCCCCTTGGAGGATCGCCGTCTGCACCTTGTAGGCCGCTTCGGCGCGGGCCTTGTACTGCTCGACCGTAGGTCGCGGCAGGTTGCCGTTCAGCTCACTCAGCACGCCGCTCGCCCACGACGCGAGCATGAGCCTTTCGGCCCTCACGGCGTGAGTGACGTGAGCTTGTGTCGCCTCCTCGTACTTGTCGACCGACGCGTTGTGAATGCGCTTGACCGCGCGACTCACAAGGTTCGAAAGCAGCCGTCGATCTCTCTCGTCGCTCACGGCTCTGCCCTCCGACGCCCTGCGTTCTCGCGGTCGATCTCCTGCCATCCCACCACGTCGAACAGCCCGTACGGTCCGCCCTTCTCCGGTCGGAAGTCGCCGATGCCCAAGCATGCGCCGCCGCCGATCAGAAGCTCCCGCACCACCCGCTCGTCGAGTAGCTGCGTGTTCAGGCGCAGCGTGAAGTGACCCGTCCACTCGGGGATCCTCGCGCGGTGACGAAGCACCGCTCCCTTGGTGGCGGGAATGACCACGCGCCTGCTGTCCACCTCGAAGAAGGTGATCGCCGTCTGGCGGTCTTTCGCGAACAACTTGACCTGCTCGTCGAGAATGACCACCGCCGCAGGCACGATGTACTTGAGCGACTTGCGCGAGCCCTTGGCCTTGAGCGTCGAGCCCTGCTCGCGCAGAAGCCTCGCAATCGCCGCCGCTGGGAAGTAGATCTGCCCCTCGGCGTCACGATACGCGCTCCGCTCGGCCTCCTCGCGCGGAAGGTCCGCACCCGTAGGCATGGCGGACGTGATCTTCTTGCCCGACCCTCCCGGAACGCTCGTCTGCGCCCCTTCGTGGAAGCGGTTCTGGAGCAAAGGCATCGTGCCTTCGATCCACACGTCGTAGAACTTGAACATGGCGTGCCCTTTCTGTTTCGCTCTCGCCGGGCGGTTCTGACGCCGCACGGTTCGAGCCCTTGCTGTGCCTCTGTGCCTCTATCTCACTTCACGTCACCCGTACCACGGCGTCCTCTCGTCTCGATCTCTCGAAACCATGGGCGCCGGATTGCTCCCCTCCGTCCACTCGACGCCTTCTCCGTCGAGAACGAAACCCTGCAACGCCGGACAGTAGACCACGCACGGCCTACCGTCACGGGCGATCTCCCGACTCGGTAGCTTTTCGTCGGGAAGCTCCGGCCCCGGAGCAGGCTCCGGCGCGAGCTTGATCATCCATGCCACCGTCTCGCACGCAGCGCAGCGCGCCGCCGCGCGAGACAGGGGAAGAATCGCCTTGCAGTCGATGCAGCACGCCCTCGGCTTGCCCGACTTCGACTTCTTGCGCGTCACTTGCGAGCCTTTCGAGACTTGGCCACGCGACGGTCGTACACGAACGACAGCTTCGCGCCAATCACGGCCCACCCGTTGCGCACCATCGACTCGAACATCTCGCGTCCGCGAGACGGCAGAAACTCGAACTCGTCGGCATCGAGCCGCATGAACTGCGTCGTCATCAGCCCTCCCTCTCGACCGTACTTGGCGAGGATCGTCTCGTTCGGCACGAGCGCAAGCTGCACCAGCATGCCCTTGCGCTTGACCATCTTGCCCACCGCCGCCATCAGCGCGTTCACGAGTTGATCTCTCGCGCGAACCTCGTCGTCGATGATCGGCGTCATGCCCGTGAGCGTAAGCTGCCCTTCGTATCGGGTCGGATCGGCGAGTCCACCGTCGATTTCGACGCGAAAATCCGTATCCACGCCGCGAATCGCGTTCGCGACCGCGCGAATCAGTTGCTCCTGCTTGCGCAGGACGGACTTGGTGATGCCATACTTCTTGGCCGCTTCCTCCAGCTCCTTCTTCGCCAGCGCGGCGACCTCTTTCTCGATGCGCCGCTTGGCCTCCTCTTCGAGCTTCATGCGAAGGTAGGCGCTCTCGGTGATGAACCGACCGAACGCGTCGCGACGGCGAAGCGGCTCGGGGATCTTCCGGGCCTTCGGCTTCTTGGCCTTCGGCTTGGCCTTGGCCTTCGGCTTCTCCTCGACCGGCTTGGCAACCGGCTTCGGGATGGCCTTCGGCTTCGGCTTGGCGACCGGCTTGGCCTTCGCCTTCGGCTTCGGTTTGACGAGCGGCTTGGCCTTCGGCTTCGGCTTCGGCTTCGGGATGGCCTTCGGCTTGGCGACCGGCTTGGCCTTCGCCTTCGGCTTGACGACCGGCTTCGGCTTGACGACCGGCTTGGCCTTCGCCTTCGGGACAGGCTTCGGCTTGGCGACCGGCTTGCGTATGGCCTTGGGCTTGGCAACCGGCTTGCGCTTCGCCTTCGGCGGCGCGGCAGGTCGCTTCTTGACGACAGGCTTTTCGCGCGAAACGGCGCGCTTCTTAGGAGCAGGTCGTGCAGCGAACCGACCTAGAGCATCCCGATAAAGACGTGAAGCTCGCGACGGAGCAGACCGGCGCGAGCCCGACTTCTTTGCGGCAGGTTGTCGGCGAGAGGATGCGGCAAGGCCCTTTCTCCTTGCCGAATCCCCCGCGCCGACCCCTTTCTTGGTCGCCCTGACGACGCGCTTCGAAGGTTTTTTCTTCGATGCCATCGTGGGTCACGATTCGTTGAGCAGGTTGCTCAGAACGGCATCTCTTCGCCGTCCTTGTCGCTCTCGCTCTCGTGCTGCGGCTCGATCTCCCGAACCGGCTTCGCGCTCACCTGAACGCTGAAGTCCTTGCTCGTGCGACCATTCGCGAGCTTGCGACGGCCCTTGTAGGTGAGGATGACTTCGTGGCCGAGCTTGCGCTGGAGCCCCTTGAGCGCCACCCACGTCGAGGAGACGCCGACGCGCTCCCCAGCGCCCAGCTCCTTCTCGCTCTTGACCTTGTTCTCGTCCTGCACCGTGATGCTGCCCTGCGAACGGGTCAACTCCAGAACGTAGAACGGGTACTGCGTCGGCTTGCCCGCGATGGTCTTGACCTCGTTGAGCAGGATGCCGCGAAGCGACTGGTTGACGTACTTGGTGTCGTCCCCATCCTTGGGGAGATTCCAGAAGCCCTTGACGTTCGCGAACGCGTCGGACTGGAACTGAACGAAACCCTCTTCGACCTTGTTGTTGTCAGACATGGTGTGCCTCTTTGTGACGTTGCTTGTGTTGTTGACGAATCGCTTCTTCGACGGGTCCAAGAGAAAAGGGCGCCTCTACGCCAGACTCGTCGAACAGGATGCAGAGCGCGATTTTCGCTCCGACCCCGACTCGAATCTCGCGAGCAAGGTAGCGGTACAGGGTACTCCAATGGACCCCCATCCGACCAGCCATCGCGCGCCCTCCACCCACCTCGGGCATCAGCTTGCGAATGGCCTTGATCTGCGCTCGCGTGAGCAGGTCGCCAGAATCTCTCAGGGTCACAAGGCTCTGTCTGTGTTGACCTTGCGCCCCTTTCATGCCTTCATCCCTCCTTGCCGTTTTCCGCCTTCACTTCGAAGTCGGTCGCGGCGAGCTTGTCACAGGCCCGCTTGAGGGTTCGCAGGTTCGCCGCGAAGTCCTCGGACGGATCCGTGAACAGGTTGAGCGAAGCGGTGGCTACGCCCATGAGTGCGTCGTACCCCTTGCCGGGGACTCGCACGATCTTGATTGGTCTACCCATCTCCCTTTCTCCTTGTCGTGTCGGTGGTGGCCCATGAAATCGAACTCGTCTCTCCCAGAGCCCACGAAAGAGCCTTCATGGCCCCTCGCTTTTCGTTCGTCATGTGCCGGTCCTTCTGAATGCGTTCGCGCATCTGACGGATGCGGAAAGCATCCAGAGGCTTGCCCGCCTGCTTGGGTTTGGGCTTGGGCTTGGGCTTGGGCTTTTCGACGAAATCCTGCCCTTCGGAGAGCATGAAATCGTCCTCGTCCTCGCCCATCGACCCTCGCGTCGCCGCGTCGGGGTCCAAGTAGTGCTCCAGCGCGATGCGCTGATCTTCCGGCGCCTTCTTGGCCCACGATGCCAGTAGCCCCAGAGGGATCTCGCGGTCGCGCGACTGGCTCTTCTCCCATGCGTCGCGAAGCGCGGGCGTGAGCGACTGCCAGCAAAAGACAAGCTGCTCGACAAGGTCCGGGCGCATCGTGACCACCTTGGCGATGTGCGCCACGGGGATCTTGCACTCGGTGACGAGGTAGTGGAAGCGCCGCGCTTGGTCGCAGCGGCGAACAGGCTCGTGGCCTTCGTCGGAGACGAGGTTACGCAGCATGTACTGCGCGATGTCGCCCCGGCTGTCCGAGAGAATGCGACACGGCACCTGAACGCGAGCCGCGTCCTGCCCGTGGATCTGCATCAGCGCAAGGCGCCGACGAAAGCCTGCGATCAGAAAGTAGCGCGCCTCGCCATTGTCCGCGAAGCGGCGGGCCACTTCGAGAGGCGTTTCGAGTCCGATGGTCTTGATCGACTCCGCGAGAGAGGCGATCTTCACCGGGTCGTAGACCCGACGAGCGTTGAACTCTTCGTTCGCTTCGATGATGCCCAGCGGGAGCATCGCGAGCGTGCCTTGCTCGTAACTCATGCGAGCCACCCCAGATAGCGAACCAGCACCAGCGACAGGAGCGCCACGGCGCAGACATACAGCACCGTCGACAGACTCTCGGCGCGCGTCACGAACTCGACCACGAGAAGCCCCGTGGTCACGCCCAGAAGCGTATTCAGAAATGCGTCCAGCGTCGCCACGCCCCTGCGCGGCGAATGCAGAAACCTCTTACCCATGTTCCCTTCCCCGTCAACGTGCCCCTTGCTTCCCTCGGGCTCGCTGCCGTGTCGCGTCGCGCGACGCCGCTACACAACCACGGCGCACGTCGCTCGGCAAAGAAAAAATCGAAAATCGAACAAAAGGCCCGTTTTCTCGGAGAATATTCGTTGTAGAATACAATCCTTGAAGCGTCGCGTGACGCGACAGACAAGCGATGCTTCGACCATGGGATTCGTCACGGTCGAAGCCCCGCTCGACGCAGCTTCGCCCTCACTTCGTAGAACGATCTGCTCGATGTGTACGTCGTCGTGCATGACGTGACGTAGTGGCCCGAAGGGTCGAAGAACTTGACGTGCGTGCCGCCGCCAATCTCCACCCGAAAGCCCGCCTCTCTCGCGATGTCGACAAGCTGACGTAGCTTGTCGTCGCGCATGCCGCGCACGGCCCTACCACCCTTCGAGCGCGTCCGCGCACTCGTCGCACTGGTAGCCTCGCCCCACGTCCGCAGGCGTGAGACGGTTGGGCTCACGGCATGTCGGACAGGGCAGGTTGCGAGGGTTGTCCGGCGTCTCGGCGCGAAGCGCAGAGCGACCGCCCGGATCGGCGAAGTCGACGCCGTACTCGGAGTCCCATTCGCCCGCGTCGGGATCGTAGTCACGCTCTTCGTCGTCGAACTCGCCTTCGAACACTTCGTCATCGGGATCGATGTTCATGGTGATGCCTTGCCTTTCCTTTGAAATCAGTCGTCCGTGTCGTCGTCGTCATCGTCGCCGACGTGCATGATTCGCACTTGCCTCGGCGACACTGCCCACAACTTCGAAAACGCGAGCACCAGCGCCTCGGAGAAATCCTTGTCGTCGACCACGCTCTGAGCGTGCGCTTCGCTCGACACGCAGATGCTCACCGTCGCCTGCTCGCCGTCCAGACCCGCAGCGGGCTCGGACGGCACCCATGCGACGAACACGACTTCGGTGGCGCTCACGGCGACCCCTCTTCGGCGGAAGTCGCGAGGTTGTAGCTCACGAGCTTGGCCCACTCCTCCGGCGTCGCGACCATGTACAGCCCCGACGCGTAGCGATCTCTCTGCGACTCCGCGTAGGACGGATCGCTCGCAACCAGACGCACCTGCTTGCCCCGACCATCGCGGCCCGCCACACGCAAGGTGCGCGTGCCGAACCAATCGAAGCCTTCCGGCGCCGTCGTGTACGTCAACACTTCATTCTCTTCGTCCATGACTCCTCCTCTTGGTGAATCGTTGTAGATCGGCCCTCGATGGGCGCTGCCAGACGCGCTCGCCCTCGAAAGGGCGGCGCGCTTCGCAGCGCCGGTCCAAGGTCGATCAGAACAGCGCGCGCTGCTCCTCGGGCACCGTCGCAGGCATGACCGGCTCGACTTCCGCCTCACCGGAAGCGGCCAGCGGAGCGGCCTCGGTCGGGTGCGTCAGAACCAACGGCTCGACAGTGGTGGCGGGTTGCGGGTCGGGAGCGGACGGCTCGATGATGTCGGCCCTCGACTGCCCCTTGCGCGGCACCAGCGTCAGATAGTAGCCGCTCTGCCGCTCGAAAAGGTCGATCAGCTTGTCGCAGTACACGTCCGTGTACTCGCGCACCACCTTGCGCGAACGGCCCCGCACCATGAAGAACGTCATGGTGTAGGTGTCGCTCGGACGCAGGACGATCTCGACGTAGTTGCCGCGCGTCGGTTCGTGCGACCCCCACCGAATCGACACCCCTCGGTCGATGCGCATGATGGTCGCGCCGATCATGCGCTTGACTTGAAGCTGCCCTCCAAGCTGCGCGAGGATCGTGTCGCCGATGGCCTTGTTCTCTTCGGTTGCGGTGCTTGCGGTGCTTGCGGTGCTTGCGGTGCTCATGTCACTTGCTTTCATTCGATGCCTCCTTGTGAACGTGGCGAACCCTCGCCGCGTGAAACTCTCTGCTGAACCCTCCGGGAGTGTTGGAACGCCCAACCCGGACCTTGACGATCTCCGCACGGTCCGACTTCACCCATGCGTCCAGAACGGTCTTGACTTCGTCGGGCAGTAGGCCCAGAGGCACGAGCTTGCCGTCCGCGAGCGCGCTTTCGAGCACGTCCGCCGTGACCTTGAGGCGCAGACGGATGGTCCCCCAATTGGGCATGCAGACCATGCAGTGATCGATGAAGCCGTTGCGATGCGCTTCCCCGTGACAGTCGATTGATTCGCCCGAATAGGGCGGCTCGTAGATGCGTGCCTTCTTCTGCCGATTCGTGACGAACACGAGAGGCGGATCTGACTTGGACTCTTCGGCCATGACAGGCTCTCCTTTCTTTCGCTTGAAACTTGGACGTTGAGATCGTGCGGCTGGTGCTCGCGAGCTTCGAAGATCGCGGGCACGAGTCGCGCGACCTCGCCGCGCGCAAGGCGCGGCGTAGGTCACGAAGGAATGCGAGCTTTCAGGCGGAAACGACGGGTCCGAGATGAAACCCGCCGCAGCAGCAGTAGAGATCTCCCCCTTCACCGCGCGTGGCGCGGATCGGGCCTAGAACCTCGCACGAGGGGCACGCGTCCACACGGACCTTGTAACCGTGGAACATGCGCGTGTGATACTCCTCGACTTGTCGCTTGACGCCTCGCAGGACGATGTACTTCACGATGAACCTCCTTTCTTTTCGAACGTGATCACGTCGGGTAGACCGCCGCGTACCAGTGCGTACACTCTTCGATGTACATGCCGCGCGCTTCCAGAACGAAGCGGACTTGTTCGTAGATGGCGCCGTCCATCCGGGCGGCTTCCCCCACGTCGCCGCCATCGTAAACGATGACCAGAAGCGACTCGGTCCCGTAGTCCTCGCCTCGATACTTCCACTCGGCGGGCGAGTAGAAGGCCCGACACCCTCCGGTGTATGCGAGATCTGCCTTTTCGAGCAGAGAGACGATGATCTTCCAAGCGAGCTTGCCCTTGGGAGAAAGGCCCTCGGGCATCGCGAGCTTCGGATCGGTGAGCTTCGGCGCTGCGATGCGCGTGACGATCTCAGACATGAGCCGACTCCTCTTCTTCGCAGGGTTCATCGCCGATGGTGATGCGGCCCATGAGCATCAGTTCCTCCAGCCCGTAAACGCGAAGCTCGCCGCACCCTTCGCACTCGTAGCGTCGGGCGTCCGGTTCGACGCCCCACGCTTCATCGCCGCAGGCGAGACAATGGCCCTTGGACTCGTCCGACGCTTCGCGGAATTCATCCTCGGCGTAGGTGAACGTGTAGATCGGTTTGCCGGTCTTGCTTGAGATTGACTTGTTCGTTTTCATGGTTCCTCTTGTCGGCTATGAAATGTCAACGAGACTCGCGGAGAGCGCGAAAGCATCGGAAGCCTTCGCGCCTACCGTGAAGATCGTTCAGAGCGGCGAATTGAAGCGCCGCACGCGTGCCGGGTAGAAGCCCATGTCAGCGTCAAAGTACCGACCCCTGCTGGCGTTCCATCGGCACTGCCAGCACATGCGGCACTCTCGGCCAACGTGGCGCACGTCGGCCTTGGTGCGGTGACACCCGTCGCAGTAATCCTTGCGCTCGCGGCGGGAAGCGGACTTCTTGATCTGGATCTGGATCGCGGGGTCCATCAAATGAATCCTTTCGGCGGGGATGCGCGGCGCATGAGCGGCTTGCGGGCCGACTTGCGGGCAGGCTTCGGCTTCGGGGGCGTCGGCGTCGGGCCGGTCGCCTCGGCGCACGGGTATGCACAGAGGTAGAGGTAGCCGTAGGACCGGCGCGGGTTCGCCTTCATCCGGTAGCCGTCGCCCTCGACGATCTCCTCGACGTTGTCGCTCGCGGACAGCGACTTCGCGAGATGCCGCATCATGGGCATCCCCTTGTTGTTGATCCACTCGCAGAGCGCCTTGCGTTCTTCGTCCGTTCCGCCGTAGACCCCTTGACGGTCCCAGAGGCAGTCAACGCCTCCATCGCGGAAGATCGCCCGCGCGCCCCATGACAAGGGCACGCCCTCGGGGGCGGGAAGCCCCCACTTGGGTTCATTGATTGCGTCGTTCATCGCTTCTCTCCTTTCTTTCCAACCTTGAATTTGTCCTCGGGACCACGATCATCGATCTGAACGTAGACCGCCGACCAGTCGCTTCCCTTCTCCGGCATGCCACCACGGTAGAAGGTGCCTTCCCAGCCGAATTTCTCGGCGAAGGCGAGCGCGAGGTTGCGCTCGTTCTCTTCGTGCGAGAGCGACGGATCTCCATAGGAACGCATCGTTCCCGCACTGGCGCGGGCGGTGTAGAATCTGTTTCCGTTCACGTCATATCGCGAACGGACCAGAATAGCTTGACGTGCCATGATCGTATTCCTTTCGGTTGAAAGCCCACCATCGGGCGACCGCTGGCCGTTAGCGAGTAGCGGACAGCGGTCGCCCGGTCGCGTCGCGACCGGAGCGGGAGATCTCACAGCCGAACCGGCATGAGAACCATCGTGAGAGACGTCGTCGGCGTCTCACCCGTGATGAGAACCGGATCGCGTTCATCGGCGCCGAATCGGACCTTGACCGGGTTCGTCCGGTACTTGCTCTTCTTGCCGCCCTTCTCCGACTCCATGCAATCGCCCATGAGCGCGATGTCCGAGAGGTAGAGCGCGTTGAAGCCGACTACGGGCGCAATCTTCCGTTCGTCCTCGTACTTCGGGACCACTTGCTCGTAGGGCGGCGGCGAGTATTCGCCCCGCCAATTTTTGTACACTTGCGTCGCGACGATGACGCTCACTTCGATGGTCTTGTCGTTCCGACTGAAGAACGCCTGAGACGCCTTGTAGACGGACATTTGCTTCAGAGCCAGCGCCGCGTCGTCGCGCGAGAGCATGAATTCCGTGTCCATCGCGTTCGCTTCCAGCGGCGCTTCCGGGGGTGTTCCCTCCGTCGGCGGCGTCGCCTTCGCTTCGACCATGACGAGCCGATGCCCGTCCGTCGCGACGACGCGACGCTTGTCCGGCTGGAAAACCAGCGCGTTCAAGTGACGACGTGTGCTGTCCGTGCTCGCCACGGCGAGCAGGAGCTTGATTTCGTCCTTCGACAAGCCCATGACGAGCTTGTCCGTCCATTTCTGAATGATCATGGTTTCCTCCATGAGTCGCCCACAATCGGGCGAAAGCTGCCCACGGTCGACGGCTGCGAGCCGACCGTGGGCAGGTTTCGCCCGGCGACGCGGGGAACGCGTCGCCGGGGCGCATGCGCTGGACGCAGCGCCTACTTGGCGAGCGTCGCGACGAAGCGCGGGATTTCAACGCGGAGATCCTTCCCCTCCGCGTGAACGCGCCGACCGTAGGCGAAGATCTTGGGGATGTCCATGATGTTGACGGGCACCCCTTCGCAAGTCGCGTAGAACGCGGCTTCGATCTCCTTGTCGCGTGCCTTCTCTGCCTTGGTTGCCTTGGTTGCCATGATGATCCGTTGCCTTTCTCGCCACGTCGGGCGACCGCTGGACGCGAACGTGTCGCGTGCAGCGGTCGACCGACCGCCCTATGCGGGCAGTCGGCGCGGTAGGTCACTGGGCGGCGGCGGCTTCGCGTTCAGCTTCAGTGCCGGGGAGACACTCCAGCTTTTCGAGAAGCCACGCATACTCGCCGTTCAGGATCGCGGTCGACTTGCACTTCGCCGACCAGTAGCCGTTGTGGATGCCGTACTTGCGGCCCAAGCGGACCGCGAGCCGTTCATCCATGATGAGCGCGCGCGCGCCCACGGCGCTCGCGAGTCGCATCACGGACTGCGCGAACGTGCGCGGGCGACCGTGCTCCGCGTTCAACGCTTCCAGCTTCTTTTCGATGCTCTTCAGCGTCGAAAAGATGCGCTCCGCGTCCAGAAGGCTATCGATCATGACGTGACCGTAACCTACGGAAGTGAACGTCTCGAATTTGCCTTCGCGCGGCCACACGGACACGCGAAGGTAGAGCCCGCTACCGGATAGGTAGTAGTTGGCTTCCGGCGAGTAGGAGCTATCCGAAGCGTAAGCCGTAGGCTTACCGTGCTCGGACAGGTAGCAGAGACGGACCGCAAGTCTGCTGGTTCCGTCCTCCTCGATGTAGATAGCGCGAGGATACTTGGTTTCCATTTGTCCTCCAAAGCACGCACGCGCGCTTGATTGCGCGCGAGCGGTTACGCGCCCCTTTCGTCCGCGTTTCGCGTTTCGCGCGAAATCGTGAAGTGAAGGGGAGCGAAATCGCCCGCGAAGCGCGCGCGGGCCGGACCGCGAAGAGCGGCCCGGTCGCGCACGCTAGCGAGCGTGCCTTGTAGGCGGGTT
>Ga0214923_10001826_pt1 | contig 29559 bp, 32 predicted proteins | sample LL1510_MetaG_FD_177993 | JGI IMG/M metagenome (GOLD analysis project Ga0214923, IMG submission 177993) | Freshwater microbial communities from Lake Lanier, Atlanta, Georgia, United States - LL-1510 | ecosystem: Environmental > Aquatic > Freshwater > Lake | place: USA: Georgia | collected...
TGATCTGGATAGTGCATCAGACTACGGATCTGAAGGTTAGAGGTTCGACTCCTCTTGGGCGCATTTTTACCGTGGAGAGGTGGCTGAGTGGCTGAAAGCACTCGCCTGCTAAGCGAGTATCCGGGGAAACCCGGATCGAGGGTTCGAATCCCTCTCTCTCCACCATACTTCGCTAAAGCTTCCTCCTACGCCAAAGCTACGGAGGACGTCGTCGTATGACGCGGCCAGTCTTCTAAGCAGGTTCCTTCGCTTCGCTTGTTCTGAGCTTGTCGAAGGCTTAAATCGAGCTAGTTTATTGGCATCTTGTCTGCGTGAGCGCGGGGGAGCAAGATAGCTTAGGTTTTTCCGTGGAGAGGTGGCAGAGTGGTTGAATGCAACGGTCTTGAAAACCGTCATCCCGTGAAAACGGGATCGTGAGTTCGAATCTCACCCTCTCAGCCATACTTCGCTAAAGCTTCGTATGGCACGGCCAGTCCGATCATCAACGGCCATTGTTGCTAGGGTTTAATGCCTACCCCTTCCCAGCCTTTTGATATTCCTCTTTCCCTTGTTCAAAAGCTCATACAAACGCAGTTTCCTGCCTTTGCATCCCTAGCTATTCAGCCAGTCATGGTCCAAGGCCACGACAATCGTACCTTTCGCCTAGGCACGGATTTGCTAGTGCGCCTGCCAACGGCCCACGCCTACGCATTAAAAGTGCCTAAGGAACAACAAATTCTGCCTTTCTTAGCCAAGCACCTGACCGTGCCGATTCCAACCCCTGTTGCGATGGGCATGCCGACGCCTGATTATCCTTTTAATTTCTCTATCTACCGCTGGATCGAAGGCGAGAGCGCCAGTACTCTACAGCTTGATGAACAAGCAATGGCCGGGATAGCGCATGACCTTGCTACGTTCCTAGAGGAGCTCCATCGGATTGATTCCGCGGGGGGACCGCCCCCTGGCTTGCACAACTGGTACCGCGGTGCCCATGTGAGCGTCTACGACGAGCAGATGCGCGAGCAAGCAGCCGGGCTGCAGGGTGTCATTGATACGGATGCGGCGCTTACGCTCTGGCAAGCTGCGTGTACTACGGCTTGGCATCATCCGCCAGTTTGGATTCATGGTGACCTTGCCAGTGGCAACGTGTTGATTCGTAACCAGCGTTTGGCTGGCATTATTGATTTTGGTGGTACTGGCGTTGGCGACCCGGCCTGCGATTTGACCATTGTCTGGACGTTTTTGCGGGGCAAGGCGCGGGAAATATTTATTGAAAAAGTTTCCCTGGATGGGGCAACCTGGCTTCGAGCAAAAGCCTGGGCGCTTTGGAAGGCAACATTCCAACTTTGTCAGATCGAGGACAAAAAGAGTCTACCAGCCCAGGTGCAGCAAAAGATCATTCAGGATGTTTTGGCTGCGGGAGAGTAATTTGACCCCGCTCGGGGCAGATGAGGCTGCAGGTGAAAGATTATACGCTTAGCAGCGCTGCACAATTATTGGAAATGGGCAATTAACAGCCGTCCCTTGTCCTGGGCAAACGTACGCAGATGCGCCAAATTGGTGCTTCCTTGGGCAAATGTCGGGGTATGCCAGGTGCCGGTATCAGGATCGTATGAGCAAATAGCAATGCCAGCAGCGGTAGCAAGAACCACCACGCTGCCGCCAATCCACAGGGCGCGACGGCGGCCAGCGGTATAATCATCCTGAACGCGTTCATAGCGATCAGGAGCTTCTTTTTGTAGTACCGTTTCCAGAGCGTTTATTTGTTGTTCAATCAAATTACTTAGCGCTTTGCGCGTTGCTTCATCCTCGAAGCGTTCGCTGGCAAGCGCATCACGATCTTGTAGTCGCTTGCGATAAATAAGCTCCAGTTCTTGCAAGCGAACGTGGGTAGCAAGTGACATGAGGTCTGTGCGGTGAACTGTTGCCCCCGCTGGTTGTTCCGCTGTTGTTGGGTGGGTTGCTGGTTGCGGTATAGGAGCGTCAGCTATTGCGGTGGTTGGAGCAGCTATGGGTGTAGTGATTGCTAGCGCTGCTGGTTCTTCCTGTATTGCAGGAGCAGCGATAGCGGCTGTGGTGTCACTTTGATCGACCGTGTCGTCTGCAGCACGGAGCGCTGATGATGGCATAAGGATCAATGACAGCAGAACGGCAAATATCATAAGAGGCTCCTAGGTGCTATTTCTGTAGTGTGTGCAAGTACCATTATCTATAGCACAGAATTGGCCTGGGCACAAATTAATACAGCCTGAAAACATGGTGGTGGTTTTTGAAGGCTTGTTTTACCTATAGTCCATCTGGTAGCGTTAAGCAAGAACATATGGCTTAGAAAAAAGGAGTAGGCATGAACGTTGCAGGTCTGGTCGCGTGGGGAATAATGATTGGCATTACCGCTCAGGGAGGGTATGCCATGGGTGACCAGATGGAGCAACTGGTAACGCCCAAATACATGCCGCTCGAGCAGGGCGAAGAGCTGCTGGAGGCGGTGGTGCGCGATGAAAATACGACTACCGAGTTGGAATGGGTTTCGTTCTTTGGAAGCACATCGGTGGGTGGCATTTGCCGTGAGGACAATGATTCCATTACCTCCATACAGCTTACCAATGTCAAAAAACTAGTAATTAAGCAGCAGGACTATGCCAGCAGCCGCTATCCTAACAAAGATTTTTGTTTGGCGGAAAAGACGGGGGTTGATGGCGTGGTGACGGAGGGGCTTTTGATACCGCGCAAAGTGGTGGTGTGTGGCCTCGAAAAGAAAACTAAAGATGAAAAAGCTTGGTTCTTAGGCAAAATTGACCAGCTTGAGGTCATACAACCAGGTCCCCTATCGCCTGCAGAGCGCGACCAAACCTATGCACAAAAAACGCAGGCTTTGCAAACTGCGGGAGCAATCGAGGTGCAGGCCGCGATGCCAGTGCAGCCAGAACTAACTCCTGCCAGCATGCCGGTGGTACAGGTGACTGAGGAATTTGAAAATAAGAAAATTGTCTTGCAGCGCCAAACAGGGGCCATGGAAACCAAAAGTATTCTGCAAGCCGTTAATGATCTGCTTGTTGCCATCATTGGTGTGGTAAAGGCGATCTTTGAAAGTATTCGCGGCCTGTTTATGTAGTTTTTAGCAGTACCATGTTTGCTCGTTTTTCAAGGTTAATCGGGGCCGGTTTTTTATTGGTCCTAGGCGTTATCGGCTTGATTGTTCCGCTGGTTCCGGGCATAGCGTTGCTTTGCTTGGGGGCTGCTTTGCTTGGCAGGCACAAAGAGTTGCTGTGCTGGATGCAAACCTGGCGTCGCTAGAGCAGTCGCCAGCGCTTGGTTATTTTCATGATCACTGAATCGGAAGCGGCCTTCATACCGAACATACGGCCGACTAATGCAAACAGCGCCAGGAAGGCAAGGATTGGTACAACAAGCGCAAGAGTGATGAGGACAATTGAGCTGCCCAAAAACGATAGAGACATAACTTGTTCCTTCAGATGAGATCGCTAGCAAAAGGTAGTATCACTCATTCCCATCCGGATGCAACATCATTTGAATCCAGGTCTGCCACTGCGGTTGGCGAGTAAGCAAGCGGTTTATTGAATAATGCTTCTACCCAAGGAAGCGTTTTTGCGTCGATCGCAAGACAAATATATTCAATGCTGAGGGGCTCATCTTCCGGCTTGTGGACAGGGAGATGATAGGGGATAATGCTGACGTTGATGCTATCTGCCAAGTTGAGATGAGCAAAAAAGTTTATAAAGAACGCCTCTTCTTCAGGATAAACCACCGGCCGAATGAAAAAGCGAGCGCTTGGAATGTCGACCGCAGGCAGGGACAAGTGACAGCGGGTTGGTTGTACCTCGTGCCAGTCGCTGGTCAGATTTTGCAAGACGCTTAGCGCATAACTCTGGAGCTCTTCAGCGCTGCAATGGTGCTTTGTGGCATCGTAATGGAGCGAGTGTCGTATGAGCCTATTTGTTCTTGCGCACAGGTGATTTTCTCTATATTCCAGCTTCCAGCCTGAGCTTGGTGATGTGTATTCACATAATTGGGAAACGAGCAGACAGAGCGTGCCGCTACGCCCCCGAAGATAAGAGTCTTTTCCTGACAGGCGCTGCGCAACCGTCGCTACGGTCCGCGCCAGCGAGGCGAGCGGTTCTGCAGACACTTGATGAGCCCCCGCCAAGCAGGCTGTGCTCAGTGCGATAGCTAAACTGATACTCCTTACTTGTTGCATGGCGAGCTCCCCTGTCAAAGAATTTGCATCCTAGGGGCATTAAAGATCCGAAGCGAGTTTGGGAGCAAGTGTTTTGCGCAGAAGGTCTTCATCGGGAGGCTTTATGCCCTCGAAAACAATAGAACACATTTCTCCCTGGCCTTGGATAACCGTGGGAAGTGAGGACGGATCAAGATGCCACCAGATGACACTAAAAAGTGTAACCATTCTTTCAGGTACGTTTTCCGCTGCGATAGTGCTTATGTCCGCAGTGCATGTGCGCTTCCAAGAAATAGAGGCTAGCGCATCGGCGATGCCTAGTACGGCGTCCTGCTTGTACTGGTTATCTTGCATTTCCCACTCATCGGGGATTCCCGCGTTCCGGGACATGATTCTACGCTCCCTTGACCCGCATTTACTGCGTTCGATTTTCTCAAAGCAGTCTAGTACCATTGCTTGCAACTGGCCCAGAGGCGCTGTCGAGCCAAAAAGGTCTGCACCAGTAGTAAGAAGGCACAGCGCTAGAGTCTGAACTGCAAACCAGATCATTTAGCAAGTCTCCCGAGGGGTGAAAAAGATAGGCACCAATAGCTCTTTTTCTGCATCCTCTGTTATTGCAATTTTCAACTGCACTGTTTTTCCACTCGTGTGCCAGGTACAGGTGGCATCAGGGCAAACTCGCCTCACAATATTGGTTAACAGTTGTGCGTGCTCTTGGCTGGGGAGCTGTATGATTAGTTGTTCGCCAGCTTGATCGTAGGTCCATTCCCTTTGCAAGACTTTCAAAAGGCTGTCTGCTTTGGCTTTTAGTTGCTTAGAGGAGGGCAGCTTGCCAAGGTCATCTCGCTTAATCCAAAGACACGGAGCAAAAGAGGGGATAGGAGTGTCAAAGTACTCATACTGCCGATGTAAAGGATTTTCACCCCGGGTGCTGAGTTTAAAGATAAGATAGCAGAGTTCCACGTCCTCTTTTTTTTCCAAGTGCAACACGTGAAAAGTGGCGCCGTACTCTTCGATTCTAGCCGTTGGCTTTATCATTAATTCTTTTTTTAGCAGGTGGTAACAGTAGCTAACAAGTGTTGACCAGGTGAGTTGTATGCCGGGATTGCGGTAGAGTTTGCTTGCCTCCGCATCAAGAGATGCATCTTTGAGCGCCGCAAAAGAGCTTATGGATCCAGCGGGTGAACTTGCGCCTCCACCCTGTGGTGAGGCGGGCATAGGAGAACCTGCTGTTAAAGGCTGAAGTACGAACACCAAGAAAGCCAAAATAATAATGCCAGTACTGCCCACGCTTGGGCCTTTCATGCTAGCGGGTGAACTTTTTAAACGCCAGGAGCGTAGCGTCTTTCTGATCTCGTGGCAAGATTGGAGGATTCATTTTTCCACAGTTCTAGCGGGAGGGGGCGGAGACGAATGTGGCAAGGCGGGGTGTTAAGTTTAGTTCAGAAATGCCAAAAACAGTGGCAAGTTTTCCCAAAGCATCACCGTCCACTTTTAGCTGCAAGGTGCAGTCTTGCTTGCGTGCTGATGCCCAGGTCGAAGAGCAATCCATGCAACTCGTCAGGTTGAAAAAAGCTATAAGAAATTGCAAGAGAGCAGCCTCGCATAACGGGTCCTTTTCCCGGACGCCTTTGCGGTGCAAGTCCAGACGCCCTCCAGTTAGCAGAGAGCTGGGATCGAGCGCCCACCCCTTACGCAGGGCGTGGATAGTTTCTTGAAAATATGTTTCAAGGCGTGCGGCGTCAGTGGGGTTGAAGAAGCTGTATTCCAACTTCATGGTATTGCTTTCTGCTGGTTCACACAGGGTTATTTCAACAGGAATGGTCGAATAGCGCAAGAGCATCTCGCAGATCCGGCCGTCTATCCACGGGATTGTGCGCCTGTTTGTGTTTTTTTCCAATGCAGAGCATGCACGTCCTCGTGGACGCAATAGTTCTGCAAAGTGATGAATGGCGTCGTCTAGGGTGCGAATGGGTTGATCAGCGCTCAGCAACGCCTGCGAGGCGGCGCTCAACCATACTAGTAGCATAACAAGAATGGCTATCATACCTCTCCCTTCTACCAAACTGACCCGCAAAGACTTCTTTAGTTAAGATGGTCCAAGACATTGTGGAAAACCAACCTAATCGTTACACTGTGCGCGTATTTTTAGCATGAATGCGCACAACAAACAAAGGAATTATGCATGTCGTGTACATGGTTTTTCGGGATAGGTCTTTTCTTGGCGTTTGCGGGGAGTGTAGAGGCAGCTGCAAAAGAGGAGGTTGAAAGCTCCTTGCTGGATGCGTTGCCTTCAGCAGATGAAGAGCCGCAACCGTTCGATGGTTCTTGTGAAGGGATTGCCGCATACTACACAGATCTGGTTCAACGGGCCTGTGGACAGGGTCGCCTTGCAGTGGCGCCGTCAGATGCGCGTATGTTTTATTATCTGAAACGGCTAGCTGAATGCGAAGCGCTCCCGGTTTATGCTCGCACTCCTGGGTTGCCGGAGAGCGACGAAAGTGCATCATACCTGGTGAATGCCGGCCCCGTGAAAAGTAAAGAGGTGCAAGCGTTCCAGGTAGCGGCAAAACAGGCGTTACACAGTTTGCTGAGTGGCTGGTCGGTGAGAAGGGAAGCAGGTTTGGCCATTTTAACCCGCCCCCTCAACGATTGTAGCGAACTTCGTCTAATAGAATCTTTGTTTCAACGCATCGAAATAGACGCTTCTGTGGAGCCAAAAGGCAGCTGGTTGCTTTCTTACTCTTTAGAGATCACCATTGCAGCTTCGGTGTATGATCGCGTGATTAATTCCGTGCCCTTCCAGTGCCAGGACGATCGTGCGGGGACTTGTGGCTTCTAGCTGCTGCCGGCTCTTGCAGATTAAAGATGGCATTGACACGTGCTTGAGCGTGTGGATGAATACGCAGGTAGCCGATGGTAGTGCCCTGTTCGTCCATGGTTATAGCAGTGCACTCGGCCGGGGTGAAAAGGTAGCCCGCGATAATGGGTAGGAGCGCTGCCTCGCTTTTGTTTGTACAGATGCGTTTGGCACAGCGGTAATCTGGCTAAGTCTCTGCTGAGGTAATGGGGCGTGAGACGGGCTTACTGCTAGCCTCGTGGTGGCGCACAGGGAAGAGGATCCAGCCACGCTGCAATGCTTTCAGAGCTTGCTCGAAGCTGCCCTGGGCGTCTGCTATTGCGTCGATTATGACTCCCTCTTCCTTGCTTGGGAAAGTAAGTGTCAGCCCTGCTTCCCCTCGCACGCAGGCCGACGCAAGGCGGATCTTGATATCGAGCACTTTACAGAGGGCTACGATCAAATCGCTTGTGTCCCGAGGGGCTGGTGTGAAATAAATTTTTTCTACCGTCTGAGTTTCCGAGCGTTCGCCGCACCGTCTCATCAGCCGTTGGGTAGGCTCATGCATTGTCTTTTGTATCAGCTCACTAGCATGTTTTATGAGTGCTGGCATAGTGCTAATGCCAGCGCCTGCAGGTGCGTATCTGCCCTCGGCTGCGGATATAATGGATGGAAATGCAGCACATACGACGGCAAAGGCGATAAACAGCTTTTTCATAAACTCCTTTTTTAAGAACGGATGAAATGCTCTCTAGGATAATCGATCTGTGCTGTTTTTGAACAAAAAATGAAAAAGCGGCCGTCCGGAGGGACGAGCCGCTTTGCAAAGTGCTGTTAGGAAGAGATTATAGTGGAAGGCCTTGTGGGCAACCCATCGCTGCGGAAATAGCCTTCATTTCATCATCAAATTGCTTCAGGTTTGGAGCAATTTTGTAACGCAGGGCTGTTATCTTTTCCGTATACGCTTCGGCAGAGAGCTTCTCTTGCTGGTATTGCTCGTTTAGCGTTTCCATGGTTTTCATGAATTCTTCGTTACCAGTAATGAGTGCAAGATCGTCTTTGTATTTGGCCGTCAGAGAGCGGAAAGCGTCTTGCATTTTCTTTTGCGCGTCTTCATTCTCGTTAAACTGCTGGAACTGCTCGAGTTTGGTTGGATCAGCAGACATGTCCTTCAACCATGGGGCTGTTTTCATCAGTATCTTCTTGGTCTGCGCAGCTGTTGCAATTGCTACATGGTCTGCTACATCGCTGGTGCTCATGCTAACAGTGCTGGTGCTTGCTGCAGGAGTAATGATAAGGGAGGTACCGTCGGTATGTAATTTAACGGTGCTACCTTCACCAATGTTGAGCAGCTCAAGAATGGCGCGATCAAGGACGAGGGCATTACTGTTGCCGTAGCGAACAAGTTTTTTAAGCATGTTGACTCTTTCGGAGTTGAAGTTTGTTGTTGTAACGTTGTTTTGTACGTCGTACGAACAATATATTATACGATGTAAAATATAAGTCAACAGTGCCCCGTAAAAATATCTTAAAAAGTTTTACAAAGTAAAACGGCGCGTAGAATCCTACGCGCCGTCGCCAAGATAGCCAAGGGCTTTTAGGGGTCACTCGCCGCGGCCATCACCATTTTGAAGGTCAGTGGTCTGGATGATTTCCGTAGTGCGGATGGCCACCGTGCTTCGGACTATCTCGCCCTCACTTTCCTCTTCTTCCATCGAAGATGTTCCCGTTTCCCCTGCCGAGCTGCCACCGCGCGACATGCTGTTGCTGCCTCGTGATGAGCTGCCGCTCAAGCTGCCAGTGCCTTCTGACTCGCCCGAAAAGCTTGAACCGCGTGACCCGGTGGGACGACGCGTGTCACCCTCGTACGAGGAGCCACCGGATGATGGTCCGCTCCCCGTATACTGGTTGTGGCCTTCAGGGTTGCTGCTGCGCGAGCCTCGGCCAGCGGAACCGGAAGTGCCACCGCGTGAGGAATCGCTCTCGTGAGAGGACGATCCGCTGGATGTGCCTCGAGAGGGGGTGCCGGACGTATACTGGTTGTGCCCCTCAGGATTATTGGAGCGAGATGTGCTGCCGGTGGAAGAGCTGCTAGCGCGAGAGGTTGAGCTGCTCTGCCCGGCCTGGGAGCCTGAGGCGCCGCCAGTATACTGGTTGTGGCCCTGGGGGTTGTTGCTGCGTGAAGTTCTGCCATCGTCTTGAGATGAGCTACGGCTACTTGACGTACCACTGGTACCGTGTGATGCGCCTGTTGAGCCTTGGCGGCCCGTCTGTGAAGACGTTCCGGCAGTGTGCATGGCATTGCTTCGTTTGTTAGTTTTTGTAAACATGGCGTTCCTTTGCTGTTGAGGGTTGCTCTGTTTAACATGTGTCTAGTGCGCCGCACAAGCGCATCATGATGCATCACAGGGGGCAAGTCAAACGGGGGGCAAGGCGCCGAGTAGGAGAGAGTTTTACGTTGGTTTTACAAAGACGTGGACGGCGGTATGGCTCTTTTCAGCCCGAATAGACAGGGAACAACGTTTGTGAGGTTTGTTGCAGCACAGCAGACCTTCAAAACGATTAGAAAAATCTTGTATTTCCCATCCATGTTGTTCCATGGCGCGCGTGTAAAAATCGACCACTTTTGCGCGTGGTAGATGGCCCTCATAGAGGAGATAGTCGCCGTCCAAGCCACTTTGCTTGGTGGTGCTGCTAAAGCCTACCGGTTGGGGAATATCAAAATGTTTGGCATTGGTGAGGCGCAGGGCCTGCTCAGCTTGGTCTACTGTTTGCTTACTGCAAGCAGAAAAAAAGAGCGTTACCTGCATCATCGCCAACACGGCGAAGCAAGGTAACGCTCTAATATTTTTTGGCAATAGAGACAGCTTAAGCAGCTTGCTCAGCATTGGCGGCCGCTTCCTGGGCACCTTTTTGCTCTTTGGTAACCACTTTTTCTTTGATGCGTGCTGCTTTGCCAAGACGCTCTCTGACATAGTAGAGCTTAGCACGGCGTGCAATGCCGCTTTTCACTAGGCGGATGCCAGTAACGCCAGGAGAGAAGTAAGGGAAAATCTTTTCAACGCCCACGCCGTTAGCACCAATGCGACGGACAGTCACTGTTGATGAAATGCCGTTGTTGTGCATGGCGATGACGTCACCAGTGAACAATTGGGTACGCTCTTTGTCACCTTCTTTTACCGTCTGTGAAACCTCGATGGTATCACCGATATTGAAGGCGGGGAAGTTGCGTTCTGTCTGTCCAATGTTCAAAATTGTTTCTCTGGTTAAACCACGGGCTTTCATGGAATCCTCTTGTAAAGTAGCAAGTTTCTGAGGCACTAAGAATACTGTTATTTCTCGCTTTTGGCAACACCTACCTGGGCCATAGCGGTTGGCAGGCGGCGCCGGCGAGGCTGCAACCCCAGCCAACGGTCCAGGATAATCGCCATTGCCGATCTGACCGACAAATGATTGTAATTTGTCATTCCGTTGACGGGAACAAGCAAATAATCGCTTGCCGCGACCAGTTCGTCAGCAAGTCCCTGTCCTGTGCCGAATAGGAACACGACGGGACGGTCGTGCTGCCAAACGGCTCCCTGGTCATGGAAGTCGATGATGTTACTATGTGAAATGTTTTTCGCGCTTGTGGTGATTATAACGGGCTCCTTGCCTGTTGCAGCACGAATGCGCTCGAGCACGACAGCAAGGCTGGTGGCGGTTTGTACGCGTCTGACGGCGTCATACCGGCTTGGATTGTATGCCTGCCCTTCAGCAGAGTGCCAGAAGTCCAAAAAGGTTTGTACAATGGCTAACTGCTGCGTGAGCGGCGTAACGATAAAGAAATTTTCAACGCCATAGGTTGCGCATGAGCGTGCCGTGTCGTGGATATCAATTGAGGTGACCGAGGTTGTGCCAATCCGTCCGTCAGGCAGCTTAATTTGGTCATGCATCAACACGACATAATGGGGTGGAATAAGCTTGCGAGCAAGTGCGGTATCGGTGGGGGCAGGGTTACTGCTGGCAAACCAATCAAAACGTTTAAGCAGGGTAGTGCGGCAAGCCTCTTCCCGGTGCCAGGTTCGGATTGCTTCATGGTTGCCTGAACGAACGATTGCAGGCACTTCCTGACCGTGCCAAGTGACCGGCAGCGTGTATGCGGGGTGGTCTAAAAAGGGACCAGTAAAGGAGTCGTGTTCTACTGAGTCAGCATTGCCAACGATGCCCGGTGCATAGCGCAACAGGCCCTCAAGCATGACCTGCGCTGGCAGGTCGCCTCCCATCAGGACGTAATCGCCGATAGAAATAACGGCATCCGCATAGGTCGCCTCCACGCGCGCGTCCATGCCCTCGTAACGCGGACATACCAAAATGATGTGCGTGTGGTGTGCTGATGATTTTTGTGGAGCAGGCTCGTGTGAAAAAAGCTTGGCTCCTAGTTCTTGTAGGAGGGGTTGCGAGAGCTGGGTTCCTTGCGGCGAGAAGAATATTTTAAAACCATCTCCGTATGTGCTGACACAGTGGTTGATGGCTTTTTCTACGACCTCCGGTTTTAGGATCATGCCCGCTGTTGGGCCGCATAATGGTTGGTCTATACGCTCCTTGACCTCTACAAAGTCAGCAAAGCGTATCAAGTTGACCGTAAGTAAGCCTTTTTCCCTAGCCTTGCCGATGAGACTCAGGCTGATAAAAGACTCGTGGATCTGCGGGAATACGGAGATGATACTAATTGTTACCATAGGTTACTTCGAAAAATTATTCCTACTGCGGTTGTTCCCCGGTGGTGACGGGGGCGCAAAAACTCTGGTGTCCAGAACTCCTCAAAAAAAATGGCTGGCACGAGGCCAGCCACGCTTATCGTTGGTCAAGTAACCTGCAGGCTACTCAAGAATTTCAAGCACCGCACGCTTATGCTCTTTGGAAGCAGCCGCGTGGACCAGTGTGCGGATGGAGCGAGCGGTTCTACCTTCTTTGCCAATCACTTTGCCCAGATCTTCTGGCGCAACGCGCAGCTCGATGATAGTTGACTGCTCACCAGTGACCTCTGACACGTTTACGTGTTCAGGCTTGTCGACTAATTTTTTTACGATGTACTCGACTAATTCTTTCAACATGCTTACTCCCCTAAGCGCGCAAACAAACACACAGCCTGCTTGCAGCACGCCGTGTGTTGCAACGATGTATCACAATACTCAGAACTAAGCGGCCCTTAGCAGCTTAGCAACAGCTGGGGAGCATTGAGCGCCCTTAGCGACCCAGGCTTGCAGACGTTCAGCGTGCAATTGCACGACTTCGTGCTTGATTGGATCGTAGGTGCCCAGATTTTCAAGGCATGCACCGTCACGAGGTTGGCGGGAATCAACAGCAACAATACGCCAGTAATGACGGTTGGTTTTACCAATGCGGCTAAAGCGAATTTTAACAGCCATTTTAAAGAATCCTTTCACAGACTACTATAATCACGTTGAGACTGAGCATTTGGAAGCAGCGGGTATCATGAAATATCAGAAAAACCGTTTTAGCTTGCCCATTTTCTTTACCATTTTAGCAAATTGTTTGCTTTCTTCAAATCTTTGTAGCATCTGATTTATCTCTTGGGGCGTAACGCCAGCGCCTGCAGCGATGCGTTTTTTGCGCGATTGATCAAGGATACCAGGCACTAGGCGCTCCTTCTCAGTCATCGAGCAGATAATTGCTTTGAAGCGGCGCATTTCAATCTGTCCTTTTTCCATCATTTCTGGTGTGATTTGATGACCACCTGGCAAGTAACGCAGCACCTTCTGCATAGATCCCATTTTATCGACCATGGCAAGTTGCTCTAAGAAATCTTTCAGGTTGAAAGAACCATCCATGAATTTCTGGGCCATAGATGCTTGGGTCTCAGGAGTGATATTTTCGGTCGCTTTTTCAAGGAGCGTTTGCAGGTCTCCCATGCCCAGGATACGCGTTGCCATGCGCTCGGGAAAAAAACCTTCTAGTTCATCAATTTTCTCACCAGTGCCCACCCAGGCAATCGGCTTGCCAAGCTCGTAGCGGAACGCAAATGCAGCACCCCCGCGGGCATCGCTGTCCATTTTAGTCAAGATTGCGGCATCAAAACCAACCGCCCCATCAAACGATTTTGCCACGTTAAGCGACTCTTGGCCGGTCATAGCATCCAGAACAAGCAATTTGTGCTTGGGTGCCAACGCCTTAACAATGTTGACTAGTTCCTGCATCATTTCTTGGTCGATGTGTAGGCGGCCAGCCGTGTCCAAGATCAAATGCTCGTAGCTTTTTTGCTTGAAATGCTGCTGCAGCTCAAGGGCGGCGGCAAGTGGTTGTGTTGCCTTTGGGCGGTAGAAGTCGACGCCTACCTGTTTGGCTAAAATCTCCAACTGGTCGATTGCTGCAGGACGGTAAAAGTCAACTGAGCCGACCAGGATATGGCGTTGCTTGCCGCGTTGGCGGGCTTGTTCTTTTAGGTAGTGACATAGCTTGGCAACGGTGGTTGTTTTACCCGATCCTTGCAGCCCCATGACCATAACGGTCGAGGGGATCTGGAAGGTGATCGCGGTTACCGCTCCCTTGCCGCCTAAAAAAGCTAAAAGCTTGTCGTGGACAATCTTAATGAATTGTTCGCCAGGCTTGAGGGCTTGATGCACTTTCTGGCCGGTAACCTCTTGGCGGACTTGGTCTAAAAAGGCGTCAGCAACGCGCAAAGGAACGTCTGCCTCAAGCAGCGCTTCGCGCACCTTGGTAAATGCCTCAGCGATGTTTTCTTCGGAAAGTTTGTGTTTGTCGGTGAGCCAAGAGAGCACACCAGAGAACTTTTGAGATAAAAAATCGAACATAGCGCACCTGGTGCTAGAAAAAGCTAAGGGAAATCAAAAGAGATGGTGCCGGGAGACGGAGTTGAACCGACGACACATAGATTTTCAGTCTACTGCTCTACCACCTGAGCTATCCCGGCGTTTGATGTATGTTTCGCGTCAGAAGCACGGTTTGTATGCTTAAAACACGAACAAAAGAGTACCCATGCCGCTGGTAGTTGTCAACCTAAAAATATGCCCGAAGCGTGGTACTTGTTTTTTCTTACAAACTGCGGTTGAATTATAAGAATGGCCTTAAAAAGCCTCAGTTATAGCCTTTTTGCTTGTTGATTATGCATACTACAACAACATAATGCGCTGGGCATCTCCTAGAAATGAGGGCGTGTATGAATGATTCGTCAAGTAGTCTGCGTGACTCTGAATATGTAAAAGCGTGCAAAGAGATAATCAAGTCTTTTGGGGTGGTGTTCGGCGATATCGGTACTAGTCCAATTTATACGCTTTCTATTATTTTCCCTACCATTCAGCCAACGCATGACAATGTATTCGGCGTTCTTTCTCTTATTGTCTGGACGCTATTTCTGCTGGTGAGTGTGGGGTATGCATGGCTGGCGATGGGCCTTGGCAAGAAGGGTGAGGGGGGCACTATTGTGCTGCGTGAACTCTTGGTGCCGATGGTTAAATCTTCAAAGCAGGTATGGATTATCACCGGGCTCTCCTTTGTCGGCATTTCACTCTTTTTTGGCGACGGTGTTATCACCCCTGCGGTTAGTATTTTAAGCGCGGTGGAAGGGCTGGCGCACGTGCCTGGTTTTGCAGGGTTAAACCACAATCTTTTTATCTTGATTGCATGTTGCATTACGGTTGGCCTCTTTGTGTTTCAGCGGCGTGGAACTGAGCGGGTTTCTGCGATGTTTGGTCCCCTCATGGTTATCTGGTTCATCGTATTGTCGCTTTCTGGATTGCACGCGATTATGACCATGCCATCTATTTTACATGCCATTAACCCCCTGTATGCGATTAAATTCATCCTTGCCAACAAAGTAACGGCATTTTTAGTGTTATCTGGCGTCACGTTGTGTGCGACGGGTGGGGAGGCTCTCTATGCCGATATGGGCCATCTGGGCCGCAAGCCGATTACGCGCGCCTGGTATTTTGTATTTGTTGCGCTGATACTTACCTACCTGGGGCAAGGGGTATTTTTACTTAATAATCCTCATGCCACCTCCATTTTCTACCAGCTTATCCTGAGCCAAGTTTCTATGTCGCTGTACATCCCATTCTTGCTCTTGAGCATGCTCGCAACCGTTGTTGCTTCGCAAGCAATGATCAGCGGCATCTTTTCTATCGTTTACCAGAGCATAACAACCAACATGATTCCCATGTTTAAGGTTGATTACACTTCCAGCAAGTTGCGGTCGCAGGTGTATGTGGGCGCAGTGAACTGGGCATTAATGTTTGCGGTGCTTATTTTCATTGTGCAGTTCAAGCATTCGCACAATCTTGCTTCGGCATATGGCTTGGCGGTAACCGGCACCATGACGGTTACGGGCACCATGATGAGCTGGATTTTCTTTTTAAGGCGTCACTTTGGTAAAATGTCTCTAGCATTGCTCATTACGGCCATAGATTTTGTCTTTTTCCTTTCCAATACACTCAAAATACCTCATGGGGGCTACTGGTCGGTGCTGATTGCCTTGGTGCCGCTCAGCGTGATTTTGATTTACACCAGCGGACAGCGCAAAGTGGCTCGAGCTTCGCAGCCGATGCTGCTGGACGTCTTTTTAGAGCAGTATGAACAGCAGTATGCGCAGGCAAACAAGATTGAAGGATCAGCAATTTTCTTTGTGCGTGACATACGGGCTGTACAGGCGTATGTGGTCCAAACCATGTTTAAAAACAACATTATTTACGAAGACAACATTTTGGTTTCCGTTATCACGCGTGATGATCCTTTCGGGGTCATAGGTTTCTTCAAAGGCCACTTAGCCCCTGGCTTTCGCGTCTTTGAGATTCATATGGGTTACATGGAAATGTTGGATATCGAAAAGATCCTGCACAACGCAGGCATTGAAGCTCGTGTAATGTTCTACGGGCAAGGCGAAATCGTCACCAAGCACGTGGTTTGGAAGATTTTCTCGCTCATCAAGCGCATTTCCCCTTCCTTTGTGCAGTTCTATAAGCTGCCTGCCCACAAACTGCATGGCGTTGTTTCTTCGGTAGAGATGTAGGCGTAATTCACGATGTCTTCCTGAATTAATTCTCATTTGATAGCAACTAACTGGCAAGGACGTTTTACTGAAGATAGAGCGTTTGAATCAGCTGTTTTCTATGGAACGAAGGGGAGGCGGGATATGAAATGGTCGCGCATGACAAAGCTGGTTTTTTTGGTCTGTGCATGCTTCATTGGACAGCCTGTCCTACATGCATGTACTCTTACCCCCGTGATCGAAACAGCTTCACATGAATCAGATTCTGAAGATGGCAGCACTGCGGTGCAAGTGGGCGACCGCTCTCCGCTGAGTACTGCGATGCGCCGGGGCTCCCCAGATCCTGTTGCCGCTGTTAACCTTTCTCCCTTGCATGCGGCCATTGTGAACCGAGATTTAGAGCAGGTTGTTATTGCGCTGGAAGCACACAATTGGTTGCAGGAGCGTGATGCCGACGGTAACACATTGCTGCATGCTGCAGTCATGGCGGCTGTGCATTTTGGCTGTCTCTCTGTTGATGACAGTGGCAATGACCGTATTGTGATGGCGCTGATCGACGCCGGCGGCGATAGATTGATGCATGAGGAAAACGAGGCAGGGCATACGGTTTTGCATCTGGCCGATAAGCACGGCTTATCTGATCTGCTAATCTTTTTAGAGAGTCGTGGGGGCGTCAAGACGGATGCGGATAGTGAAGGGGGTACGTACCTTGACTCCTTGCACGAGGAGCAAGAGGGATAAGCCAGCACTAAGGGTAGGGGAAGCTTTTTTCGAGTGGGAGGGGGGATTCATGTGCAATCGGTTGGTATTCTTTGCCGTAATCGTTATGGTACAACCGCTTCCAGCTGCGGCTATAGATGATGTCATCGAACGACCAGTAGCGCCGCCGCCATGTCTGGTTCTATCTTGCTGCTCGCAAAAACATGCTCTTTCACCTGCTTTTCCTCTGCACACTGCTGTGCGCCATGGGTGCCTTTCCTGTGTACGTGGAGTTTTTGCTCAATACGATGTGTGCACGGATGAAGTGAACCAGTGCAACATGCAGGGTAATACCCCTCTCTTCATAGCCGTTGCTTGGGCCCATCCTGCACGAGAAGATGCCTGGCTGGCGGTGATCAGCGAGTTGCTTTACAGGGGGGCAAATGCTCGCGTGCGCAATAAGCATGGTGCCACCTTAGTCCATTGTGCAGCCGAGCGGGGGATGCTATCGGTGGTGAAGCTTCTTGTTGGTGAGGGGGCACTGAATGATGATGATTGGGCAAATGAGGCACTCTGTAAGTCACTAGCATCGTGTGCATATCGGCACTCGGCCATAATCGATTTTCTTTCCGCTTGCAAGGAAGAACGGTCGCTTTCTGTTCGAAAACCCAAAAATGCTTTGATTTAATCCTGTTTTGCATCATTTCCGCACGCCTGCTAGACTCCGCGCTGTAAAAACAAACTACCATTTATCCGTTTAGGAGTGTGGATTGTGCAGGGTCATCGAAATTATTACGTGTTCCTATTCGTGCTGAGCTTCACCCAAGTTGCTTGTGCTGCCACAGCGCTGGAGCGGTACCACCACCAGACCGATGAGGGGCGGCAGGTTTACGCGCATGCCACCAGCTTGGTGAGTGCTATTATCCAGCAAGATGTAGCGACAGTACAAGCGGTGTGTAGCCGCTATGATGCGGGCCTGTATACCCCCCTGGGAGAGCATCGGATGCTACCTTTGCATGTGGCAGCAGCGTATGGGAATGTTGCCGTTTTGAAGGTATTGTTTGATGATGACGGGTGCGGGGACTGGCAAGCTTATACTTCTGACGATCTTGAAACGTCAGATCAGCGTGGTAGGACGCCGCTTTTCTATGCCCTGGAGGCTGGTAAAATTGACGCGGCATGTTATCTAGTCAGGGGTGGGGCTCAGGTTTATCAATATATGCCTAGGCTGGACGATCAAGTGGTCGTTAGTCGTTTGGCACAGGCTCAGCAGGACTACCGCACTTGGCTTGCTGCCCAAGAGGGGGGCGCGGAATGATCCTGATTTGTGCGTTTTTTTCACAAAAGGGTGATATTTAATTGACTTCCTCGGTTATTGGGGTAGAATTACCCTTGTTCTTTGGCAGTTGTTAAGCGGGAATAGCTCAGTGGTAGAGCATTGCCTTGCCAAGGCAAGGGTCGCGGGTTCGAATCCCGTTTCCCGCTCCATTTAAAAACAACGCGCGCCAGGGTCTTATGATTGCAGCCGGGGGAGTTTTCTGTTAGGGTATTCCTGGTTTACATGCAACATTTCGTACGATCGCGCAAATCGCCATACATTTTTCCCTTCCCCCTCATTTCATCGTTGAAAGGTTTTAGCAGATGAAATCAATGCTTCATGAGGCATCAAGTGTTACTAAAGCTATAGAAAAAGCATGGGCAGAATCTGGCCAGCCTCGTGAGTTCACGATCAACGTACTCGAGCTGGGTGAAAAAAGTTTTTTTGGTTTCACCAAACGTCCTGCCATTGTTTCCATTACTTTCGACCCAAAACGGGCTTTAGTTCCTAGCAAAAATGAGAGAAAAGATGCTCCACACGCGCAGCGCCCTGCACGCCAACAAGGCGGCAAGGAAGAGCACAAGCGTCGTGACCAGCGCGACCGCCAAGAGCGTCAGGCTGGTAATAACGAGCAGCGTCAACAACGCCCAGCGCGTCAAGAGAACGAAGGTCGCCAACAGCAAGCGCAGCAACAACGTCCTGTGCAGGATGCGCATAAACAGCGTAACCAGCAGCTTGAGCAGCAGCCCCGCGAGCAGCGCGAGATGGTTGATGATATCACAACTTGGACGCCAGAGTTGACCGCTGATTTGCATGCTGATACCGCTGCTTTGGTTCAGGCTGCCGGCCTAACTACCCCGTACACCATCACCACCGACAAACGCAGTGCGACCATTGCATTCAACGGTGAATTGGTTACCGAGGCTGATTTGGAGCGTCAATTGTTCATGAGCATGTCCTACCTGCTCATTCAGTTTTTGAAGAAAAAACATAAGAAAAAACTACGTGGTTTTCACATCACGATAACAACGACCAGGCAACATGGAGCCGCATCCGTCCCTCCTGCTGCCGAGTGATCAGCAAGCTATTGTAGCCCTATGCACGCCGCGTGGAAGCGGTGCCATAGGGCTTATTCGCCTTTCTGGGGGCAATGCTCTAGCCATTGCTTCCTCATTCGCCTGCATTTCAGGGGGCATGCATTTGCCCCAGGCAGCAACCCACACCATTCATCATGGTTTTGTCATTGATCCTGTCTCAAAAGAGCGGATAGACGAGGTTCTTTTTCTAGTAATGCTGGCTCCTCGGACCTTTACCGGCCAGGATACGGTTGAGATTACCTGTCACAACAACCCTTTTATTATCGAGCGCATCATAAACATAGCTGTGGCTGCTGGCGCACGCACTGCGCAGGCTGGTGAGTTTACGCGCAGAGCATTCCTGCATAACAAGCTAGACTTGGTGCAAGCGGAAGCGCTGAATGATTTGATCCATGCCCAGACGGAACAGGCGCTTAAGCAATCTATGGCGCAACTGCGCGGTACCCTTTCCCAGGCTTTGCATGGGGTGGAAGACCAGCTAGTGGCTCTTTTAAGTTACGTCGAGGCAAGTTTTGAGTTTTTGGATGAGGAGCAACGAGACATCGATTTTGATCAAGCGGTGAAAGATCGGATCGCACAGCTAGGAAAAACGATTCAAAACCTCAAGCAACACTTCGCGTTGCAAAAACAGGTTAAGCAGGGAGTTCGGATTGCCCTTGTGGGCAGCGTGAACGCAGGCAAATCAACCCTTTTCAACGCACTCTTAGGCCAAGATCGAGCTATTGTAACACCGGTGCCGGGTACCACGCGTGATAGCATCGAAGCAACGCTCTATCGAGCCGGCTCATTTTGGTTGCTGATTGACACGGCTGGCATCCGCCAAACAGATGACATTGTTGAGCAGCAGGGTATTGAGCGTTCCCTTCTAGAAGCCCAAGCAGCCGACGTGGTGTTGATTGTAGTCGATGCGGCCCGGCCTATGAGCCAGCATGAACAAGACGTCTATAACCAGCTAATTCAGCTTGCAGGTGACAAGGGCTTGTTGGTTTTCAACAAGGTTGATGCATTGTCTAGCGCTTCACAGACGGGCTTGTTTGGTGAGCACGAACCACACTTTAACATTTCTGCAGCTACCGGGTTGGGCCTGGAAGAGGTGCAAAAAGCCGTTGAAGCGCGGGTGCAAGCGATTTTTGCACAGGCGAAGTCTCCTTACCTGTTAAATCAGCGTCAATTCAATTTACTATCTGAAATAGAAATCGAATTAGAAGGTATTGCAAAGAGTTTTGTTGGTGGCGTACACTATGAACTACTAGCATACCGGGTTAAGGATTTGATTGAGCGGGTTAGCGCGCTAACGGGTAAGAATGTGACGGAGCACATGCTAGACAAGGTTTTTAGCGAGTTTTGCGTAGGAAAGTAGCATGATTATCCAGTGACAGGGGCAAAAAGGGAGAAGGGTGATGGCTGGCGTTGCATGGCAGCGCGCTCTTGCATTGCTGCTAATGGTGCTGATGGGCGGCAGTTTGCTTGAAGCTCGCGTCGTAAGGAAACGTGCGCGACAACAACGCAGCATGGCTGCAAAAAAGGCCATTAAGCGGCGTGTTGCTCCCAGAAGGCGTCGCCGTAGGAGTTCCGGTCTGGCGGTGGTGCCGCGGTCTCAAGTTCCCACTTTTTCAAAAACCATATGTAAATTTTTTGCTGAGGGTACCGTGCATACCGCGCGCCGTGGCAACAACGATGAAGTAGTCTGGGGCAAAAAAAAGACCGACCCTTTTAATGAACTCATCTTGTCGTGGAATGCTTTGCGTCCTGGACAGGGGCATCTAACTATTTGGGTAGCTGTTAACACGGCTGCCAGTGGCAAACCACAGTGGTCATCGTGGCATCGCTTGGCGCTGTGGGGGGCTAAGCGACAACTTACTTTCTTGAACAAAATGCATCCGTATGTGCACACGCGTCACTGCCGTGTTGCCCTTCAGCACGGGCGGTTGGCGTACGGTTTTCGGGCGCGTGTGGTGTTTCACGATGGCGCTAAACCAGAGTCGCTCAAGGCATTATTTGGCTGCATTTCGCGGTTGAATCACCACAAATTGGTGCTGCCCGACAAGTCGATTAAAACCGTAAAGCCGCATCCTCGCTACACGAAAATCTCCCAGTTCATGCTCAACCATCCGCGTAAGAAGGACATTTGCTCGCCCGTGAGCACGGCAATGGTGGTGAGCTATTTTCATCGCTTGATGTACGGCACCAAGCCCCACCGATCTATGTCTCAATATGCCCTCGAATTTACGAAAAATGTGCATGACCAGGGCTATTTGAACATTTACGGGAACTGGATTTTAAACACGGCGCATGCATTTCATGCCTTGAACGGGGATGTATACTTTTCAGTGCAACGCCTTAACAGCTTTTATGATCTGTACCATTACATTGCCCAACGGATTCCGGTGGTGGTAAGTGTGCGACGTCTTCCTGGCGGAGCTACGCCGTATGCCGGTGGCCATTTGCTGGTAGTGATAGGTTGGGATAATGAAGCGCGGCGTGTTATCTGTCTTGACCCAGCTTTTGCGCCCCATCACGCAACGCTCAAATCGTATCCGTTGCTTCCATTCATCCGCGCTTGGGGTCGTTCAAACAATCTATCGTATGTAGCCCTTACCAAACCAATGCTGCAGGAACTGGGGGTACCGCTTGCTGGCATCAACCAGTCTGAATGCGTTGTTCAAAAGGAGCCTGCGCCGTTCACTCAAATTGCACCACCCCCATCACCGTTTGATTTAGTGGCAACTGGGGTTTGACCTCTTCACAAAACAAGCTATTTGCAGTACCTTTCCAAGTGAACCTTACATCAACGCACTAAGATTTTGGGAGGTCTTATGGACGCAAAAAAGTTCACCAACGCCTTTGCCGAGCTCGTGCAAGAAGGCTATCAGCAAGCGACCGCTGCTCAACACCCCGCCTATAAACCTGAACACTTGCTAGCAGCTCTTTTGGAGCACGATCTAACACGGGCTTGTGTCAACGCGCTTGGCTCTGACCTGAAAGCGGTGAGCAATGCGCTGGTTCAAGTGCTGCAGGCGACGCCGCAGGTGCAGGGGGCGCAGATAGGCATCGACCAAGCCCTGCAGACGCTCCTGCAGGAATGTGAACGGGAGGCAAAACAGCGCGGTGACCAATTTATCAGCGTTGACACGTGCCTGTTGGCAATGGTAAAAACGGCTACGCTGCCAAAAATGGTGCAAGAAGCGCTTGGGCGAGCCTTGCCGTACGATAAAGTTGCACAATGGGTACAAGCGATGCGAAAGGGCGAAAGCGTGAACGACCAAAATGCCGAAAATAACTACCAAGTCTTAGAAAAATACTGCCAGGATTTAACGAAGCGTGCACGTGAGGGGAAGCTTGACCCGGTCATAGGCCGGCACGAAGAAGTCCGTCGCGTGGTTCAAATTCTCTCACGCCGTACGAAGAACAACCCGGTGCTGGTTGGTGACCCAGGGGTGGGTAAAACGGCGATTGTGGAGGGAATAGCCCAGCGGATTGTGAATAATGACGTGCCGGAGAGCTTGCAAAACAGTCGCATCTTGGCATTGGATATGGGCGCGCTCATTGCTGGTACCAAGTACCGCGGAGAATTTGAAGAGCGTTTAAAAGCGATTTTAACCGCGATAGAAAAAGAGGCTGACAGCATCATTTTATTTATCGATGAACTGCACATGTTGGTGGGCGCGGGGGCTACGGGTGGCGGTATGGATGCCTCCAATCTGCTCAAGCCCGCGCTTGCGCGGGGCGTGCTCCACTGCATTGGTGCAACCACCGTCGCTGAGTACAAAAAATATATTGAAAAAGACGCGGCCCTTGAGCGTCGTTTCCAAAAAGTTTTGATCGAAGAGCCTTCCGTAGAGGATGCGATTTCCATCTTGCGGGGCTTGAAGGAGCGCTACGAATTGCACCATGGCATCCACATCAAAGACCAGGCAATTGTCAAAGCCGTGCAGCTGTCAGCGCAAATGATAGCCGACCGCTTTTTACCAGATAAGGCGATCGATCTGATCGATGAAGCAGCCTCCATGATCAAAATGGCCATTGATTCAAAGCCTGAGGAAATTGATCAGCTTGATCGCAAAATACGCCAGCTTGAGATTGAAAAGGTTGCTTTGACCAAAGAAAAAGACGAGGCCTCCAGAGAGCGTCTAGCTGCTTTGGAAAAAGAATTAGCCAGCTTGAAGGAGCAACATCGCCTCAAACTCGAACAGTGGCAGGCAGAGCGCAAGCCGATTGAAGAGATCAATACGATTAAGTCTCAGATTGATGAAGCAAAGAATGCCTTTCAGCAGGCAGAGCGTGAAGGCGATTTTGCCAAGGCATCGATGATTAAGTACGGCAAGGTTGCTGAGCTGGAAAAAAAGCTTGCTGCAGCGCAGGAGAAGCTTGGCAAACTTACCACGCACCTGATCAAAGAAGAGGTTGATGAGGATGACATTGCTGCCGTGCTTGCCCGCTGGATTAAGGTACCAGTTGAAAAACTGAAAGAGGATGAGGGCCAAAAGCTGGTTGCCATGGAAAATGTGCTGCACGAACGGGTAATTGGGCAGGAAGAGGCAATTACCAAGGTGGCAAACACCATCCGTGTGCACCGTGCGGGCATTGCCGATCCTAACAAACCTATCGGGAGCTTTTTGTTTCTAGGTCCCACTGGTGTTGGCAAAACCGAAGTTGCCAAAACCTTGGCTGAGTATCTCTTCAACGACGAGCATAAAATGATCCGCATCGATATGTCTGAGTACATGGAAAAGCACGCTGTAGCGCGCCTAATCGGAGCGCCTCCGGGCTATGTCGGCTACGAAGAAGGTGGGCAGCTTACCGAGGCGGTACGTCGCCATCCGTACAGCGTGGTGTTGTTTGATGAAGTGGAAAAGGCGCATGCAGATGTGTTTAACCTGTTCCTGCAAATCTTGGACGAAGGTCATCTGACCGACTCGCAGGGGCGTACGGTTTCGTTTAAAAATTGCATCATCATCATGACATCCAACATCGGATCACCGCTGATTTTGCAGGCAAAAACTATTACGCCGGCCGTGCGGCAGGACATTGAGAAACTGCTGCATCAACACTTCCGTCCTGAGTTTTTAAACCGGATTGATGAAACGGTCTACTTCCGATCCTTGCAGCCGGAGGATATGGAGCACATTGTAAAGGTGCAACTGGCAGGGCTTGTCGAGCGCCTAAAGGCCAAGGGGGTACAGCTAACAGTTACCCCGGCGGCTATCAAAAAATTGGCAGAGCTGGGGTATGTGCAAGAATTTGGTGCCCGTCCGCTCAAGCGTGCTATTCAGCAGCATGTGGTCAGCCCCTTGGCTGTGGTGATGCTCAAACAGCCAGAGAAAAAGGAGCTCACGGTTGACGCCAAAAAAGAGCAGCTGGTTATTGAGTAGGTTGATCAGGTCTACAGAGTAAAATATAAAAAAAGAGGCCCCCGTCTTTTGGCAGGGGCCTCTTTTTCTTATGAAGAGATGTTACTTGATCAAATTTGCAAAAAAGCGCATTACTCGTTGCACGCGCGTTTCCTGCGCGGCGAGATCTTCATTCTGTTTTTGTATAGCTTCAAGAGCGCGTTCGTAATCTTCTCTGAGGACGAATGTTTCGCCACAGGTGCCGGCATGATGAGATACGTAGCAGCGGAGAGGCGCATGGATTTCTCCAGCATAAGATTTCGCCTGCCATATAATTTTTCCAGACTTGTGAAAATCACCCAGAGAAGCGACCTTAAGCACCTGTTCAACGTGAAAAACCAAGTTTTCTATGTTCTCTACGTCCGCAATCCACTGGTCAAAGCTCACGCAGGGAGGCATAGCGGTGGCGTTGTCGATTAGGTGTGCCCAGCGTGTGATCTTTTCGCCAGGTATTTGCAGGGCGACCATTGGCTCGCTCATCAGTTCGTATTCCACATGGTCGCTCTTGAAGCTATGTGAGCCTTCTAGTGTTTTGCAGGGCTGGTGAGGCTTTAGTTGGGCTGCGATTTTTTGCCAGTCACTTGCTAGCAGGTAGTTTATGCCTTGCTCATCTTGCATCAAGTTCAGTTCCAGGACTGATGATATGCCCAGTTCTTTGACAAGCCATTGGACATGGCGATCATTCTGGACCTTAACGCATACGCGGAATGAGTAAGCCCATTGTGGAAAGGAATGCATGCCTCCCCCAGGCAACGTTTCGACAACTTCAAAGGATCCCTTGTGCCTTGTGGGCGTGGTATAGGTGATAACAGGCCCGGGATAACAGGCGTCTGTCACAGCTGCTACAAGAGCAAGCATCAAAAAGGTTATTTTGCGAAGAATCATCAGATCTCCATTTCTGGGGACATTACAGCAGAATCGATAACGGTTATGTTCCATTGTAGGCTCCAGGAGAGATTATTGCAAAAGCGCACAGGCTGAATTATTGCCCGTAGGGGTTTCTGGTGGATTGTTTCCAGCAGAAGCACAATATGGTGGTAGGAGTAGGCTTTTCGACAAAGGTCTGGGAAGCCTACGGGATCCCATTAATGACAAAGCAAGCCATAAAAAAAGGCCCCTCGGAAAACCGAGAGGCCTGCAATAATTGCTTTGGGCTAAAGCTTAGTAGCCACCGCGGTTGAAACCGCCGCCACCAAAGCCACCGCCTTGACCAGGACGGCGTGGAGGACGGCTACCAAAGCCGCCTTCTGAACGCTCTTGTGGAGGACGAGCTTCGTTAACGCGCAGGTTTTGACCTTGCAATGAGGTGTTGTTCAAACCGTTGATTGCAGCATTGCCAGCAGCACTGTCGACCATTTCAACAAAACCAAAGCCACGAGGTTGGCCGGTGAATTTGTCTTTCATAATGCGAACAGAGAGCACGTTGCCGTATTGGCTGAAAAGGGTGTTCAGCTCTGACTCGGTGACGTTACCGGCAAGGTTGCCAACATATAATTTCATGAAGAAATCCTAAAAAAAAGAATAATAAAGATCAAATCAAAGGGGGCGGGGGATTAATAGCCGCCGCGGCCGAAACCGCCGCTACCAAAACCACTGCCACCGCTGCGAGGGCCGCGGTTAAAGCCGCCACCTTGGCTAGGACGGCGTGCTGGGCGACCACCAAAGTCACCACCAGTGCGCTCCTGTGGAGGACGGGCTTCGTTAATGCGTAGGCGTTGGCCTTGCAATTCTGTGTTGTCGAGACCGGTGATTGCTGCGTTGCCGGCAACAGTATCAGTCATCTCTACAAAGCCAAAACCACGAGGCTCACCCGTGAATTTGTCTTTCATAATGCGAACTGAGACTACGCCGCCAAAACCGGCGAACAAATCATTCAACTCTTGCTCTGACACTGCATGTGCAAGGTTGCCAACATAAAGCTTCATGGAAACATCCTTAAAAAACTGTGGGCAGAGGCCCAAAAACGAGGATTTTGCATTTGTCCAAAAAACGAACATAGGACAACTCAAAATCCAGGACCTCAGCTTAACCTAATTTTCAGTTCTTTCAAATGGTTACGCCTATTTGGCGATAATCGATGGATTATGCACAAAATTAATCAAAAATATACCCAGCCGGGAGCTGCCGGGGGGCTTAGCTTGGCCTATAGGCTTACGAGCAGAGTGCTTTGGGCAAGGGGCGGGGGGCTTTTGTTTTCATCCAAAAGGGGTGCTACAATCCACCCCGCTTAAGCACAGTTGGCCTGGCCACAACAGAGAATGATAAAAATCCTCTTTGACAGGAGAACACCATGAACAAAATGACACTGTGTTTACTGCTAAGCACTTCTTCACTTTTTGCCACCAAACCTATCACTGTTACGGTGACCCGTACGCAGACCAAGCCTCAGTCTCAGCCTGCTGCAGTGACTGACCGTCAGGGGGTACCCACGTCATCCACGGCCCCAGGTCAGCAGAAGACTGCTGCGGCCTCATCGAAGACAACCACGGGGACTGGTAACAAGCGTGCCGATATCAGCCTCAAGACCCAGCCAGCTACTAGTACTGACAGCCCCGCAGTTGATGCCCGAGCATCAACTGCCACGGGTTCACGCCAGCGGGAGGGCTATGCCAGTAGTGGCAGGGTCGCCCATTCTACTGCGTACGAAGGCGGGGCCGTCGCTACTGATGTTCCCGATTATGAATCAGGAATCATGGCAGATGAGGACCATAGCGCGGAGCAGCGCCCACGAGATGAATATGAAGCATATCATGCAGCAACCACAGCACCTGCTGACTCGTCTGCTCGCCCTGTGGATGGATCGGGGGTAGGGGCGCCAAGTTTCGGCGATGCTGGTGACCTTTCTGAACACCCTGATCTGTTGGCTACGCAAGCTGAGGAAGATCAGCGTCAACGCTTGGAAGATGAGCATGAACGCGTATCAAGCGATGTTGCTGATACAGGCACAGCCCACAGTGCTGCTTACAACACCAGTACCAATGCCACCGCGCCTGTCGCCCAGCCTGCAGCTTCTGTCCCTGTGCAGGTAGAAGGCGACACCGCCGTTGAGCGCACCACCGCGTCATTTGTTGTCGTGAGCGGCAACGCGGCGTTGCACGATGTCAAAGTAGAGGGCGATTGCAGCGTAAGCGGCAAAGCCACGCTAAGCGGGGTAGCGATTGGAGGCAGGTTAATTTGCCCTGGTGGCTGTGAGGCTAAGAAGGTACAGGCACGCTCTATCACCGTTGCTGGTACCAATACTTTGCTCGATGTTACCACCGATGGTGCTCTGGATGCTTCCGGCGACACGCGCCTTTTCAATGTTACCGTTCAAGGTAAAACAAGCGCGTCAGGATCGTTGCGTGCTGATAATACTGTTCTGAATCAGCTGTTTGTAGGTGTCAGCAAGGATAGCGATGTCTACCTCACCCGTTCCGTGGTCAATGACATCGTAGTTGAAAAAGACACCAAAGCTGGCTTTAAAGTGCTCGGCATTCAAGTGAGCCGTCCGGCCAGCAACGCGACGGTAGTGCTTGATGGCACCGTTGTGCGTGGCAATGTCGAGTTCAGAGACCTGAAGGGCACTCTCGAGCTGCGCAATCTTGCCCGCATCGAGGGTAATGTAATTGGTGGTGTTATCAAGAAGCAGTAATCAATCAACGTTCGTGTACTTTTCTTGCATCATTGATTTTAGCATGACAGGAGCGGGTGCTCGGCTAGTGTCGGGCGCCCGCGTCAAAGGAGAAGACTATGAAAAAACTAACCTTTCTTACATTGTTAAGTTTTGCCTGCGTAGTTGCGGCATGCAACGACCACAAGGTGCAGTCTGAGGCAAATCGGCCCATAAAAACGGGCGGCGACTTAGTCATTGCACGCACCTCAGCAGCCAGCGTCGATGTTGGCGGCACCGCTCGGTTGGATGATGTGCGGGTGCTGGGTGATTGCTGCGTGGCGGGCGATGCGCACCTGGCTATGGTAACAGTGGGGGGCAAGCTTCGCTGCAAAGGCGCATGCCAAGCTAAAACGCTCCAGGCGCATGAGGTAGCGCTTGCCGGTGCGAGCACCCTTGATAGCATGACCGCCGCGGGCGATTTGGAAGTGCGGGGCGATGCAACCATTACTAACAGCACGGTTCGTGGCACCACCAATGTTTTTGGCCAGCTGAACGCAACTGACTGCGCGCTTGCCAAAGTTGTTGTGGCGGTTGATAAAGATCTGAAGATAACGTTGACGCGTAGTACCGCCGACAACATGGTGGTTAAGAATCAGACAGGCTTTTCAGCCTTCGGTGTTCAGCTGGGTAGCCCGGTGAACGCTATAGCAAGCGTTGTTTTGGACGGCACTACCATCCAGGGCGATGTTGAGTTTAAGGATGTGGTAGGGACTGTTGAGCTACGCAACAATGCCCAGGTCCGTGGCAATGTGCTTGGCGGCATTATTAAGCGCTAGGCTTTTTTAACTCCAGAGGAGTTTATGATGAAAAAATTTTACAACAGCGCGCTGGTTGCTTGTGCCTGTGCTTTACTTGCTGGTTGTGGCAAGCATGTGCACCAAGGCTACGAAGCTAAAAAATCCCTGAAGTCGGTGGGCGATCTTTCAGTGGCGCACAGCACAGTGTCGCGCGTGGATGCTGCTGGCAGGGCTGATCTGCACGATGTGCACGTCGATGGCGACTGTAGCGTTGCTGGTGGCACCACGCTTACTCGGGTGACCATCGGAGGCACGCTGCGCTGTGCTGGTTCATGCGCAGCACGCGATGTGCGCGCCCACAGCATTAATCTTGCCGGATCAGCCGACTTGCGGCAGGTTGTTAGCGATAAGGGCATGTCCGTACGCGGTGATATGACGATTGCTGACAGCACTATCCATGGTCAAACGAATGTACGCGGTGGTGTATTGCGGGCTGATAACACTGCCTTTGCCGACGTCGTCGCAACGGTTGACAAGGAACGCGATGGCAAGCCAGTAGAATTCAAGCTCACACAATCCACCCTTGATAGCTTAACCATCAAGAATGGAGCATCAGTCTCGGTGCTTGGCATGCAGGTGAACAAGCCGGCTA
>Ga0214923_10001828_pt1 | contig 29518 bp, 26 predicted proteins | sample LL1510_MetaG_FD_177993 | JGI IMG/M metagenome (GOLD analysis project Ga0214923, IMG submission 177993) | Freshwater microbial communities from Lake Lanier, Atlanta, Georgia, United States - LL-1510 | ecosystem: Environmental > Aquatic > Freshwater > Lake | place: USA: Georgia | collected...
TTTCAAATTCATCGGACCGTCGCCCATCAATTATGACACCATGGTCCCGACTAGCGAATTATATACCTACAAGGGTCCGCCATCTGACAAAAAAATATGTGTATGGGAAGAACTCTGCCATATCGACATAGCATCCTTGCTCGCTGAAAAAATCGACAAAATCGGCATGGTCTTTAATTTAGACCGACATGATATGCCAGGTTCTCATTGGGTATCACTTTTCGTCTGTTTAGACAAAGCGCACCCCTTTGTATTTTATTTCGACAGTGGCGGGAAATCGCCTCCTCCAGAAATCAAGCGATTGATGAAAACCATCAAAACACAGGGCATCAAGGCGGGACTTGCGATCAAGACCTATACCAATACCAATCGCCAGCATCAAAAAGGTAATACGGAATGTGGCATGTATTCCCTTTTTTTTAATATTACCATGTTGACGGGCGATTCGGGTTTCGAACAAAACATGCCTATGCAAAAGCGAATCATGCTCTTCAAGGCCGCAAACATTCCGGACAAATATGTCGAGAATTACCGATCGACTTACTACAATTAGATGTTGATTCATACAATCAATATCTATAACACTATTTGAGAACAATATCTATAACACTATTTGAGAACAATATCTATGACACTATTTGAGAACAATACCTAAAATCCGTTGATACAACAATAAACCCGCATCTTGTATGGGTAAAATATAGGCATATGTATTTCCCACGTTGTTATGTGAATGCCATAGGCCAGGTGGTGTAATAAACATTTCACCTTGTTTCCATTGGACCTTTGTCGGATTGACTATATTTCCTTCTTCATCGAGTGTATCGCCCATCAATGTATATACATTTTCACTATCCGAACACCCAATACATAAATCCAGAGCAACCGAGTTGTGTTTATGTGGTCGTTGCGCAGTATTTGGTGGTAATTCATTGTATAACGCCCACAAGGTGGGAGTAATCGTATTGATGCCAATGCGTTCAGTATCAGTATTACTCAGCAAGATTCCTTTGCGATTTTTCTTAGGGTCCGATAACTGTTGTAACTTTTCTTGTAGAAATGTTTTATTATATACGCATGGTTGAAACACTTTGTTTTGTGCTTCGGCGCCCAAATAATTTAGCAATGGACTGTCATTGACATAATAGATTTCGGTTTTTTCATTTTCCAGCATATTTGTTATTTTTAGAGCTAGAAATGTAGGGCAAATAAAGATTTCACCACTTTCCACCATAAATTCTTTGTATATGGTATCAATATAGGTTTCCCCATATTCTTCGCCCCGGGTATAGACTTGTTCTGAAAAGGTAAATCGGCATTTCCCTTGCAATACATAAAACAAATGGGACGCAGCATTGATTTCAGTGTCTAAAATGCCATTAGATGCATCAAATCGAAATTGATGTGCTTCATTACCATCTTTATGTTCATCCAAGACAATAAAACTGGCTAATAAATTCGGCGAGGTTGCTTTGTAATCCACGTGATAGACCGAACCATTGTCAATACAATGCATACCGAGACCACAGTCCTTGACATTTTTGGTAATGATAGGTATTGTATTTAGGACGGGATTCACATTCGATTCATATTCGTAGGCTTGTATGTATTCGGACATACTATGGATGATAAGAGTTGATGACTTTATATTCTTGTTCGAATCTTGCATTTTTAGCTCGAATCCTATTCGATAAAGAGCCTGTTTTTAGCTCGAATCCTATCCGATAAAGAGCCTGTTTTTAGCTCGAATCCTATTCGATAAAGAGCCTGTTTTTAGCTCGAATCCTACTCGATAAAGAGCCTGTTTTTAGCTCGAATCCTATCCGATAAAGAGCCTGTTTTTAGCTCGAATCCTATCCGATAAAGAGCCTGTTTTTAGCTCGAATCCTATTCGATAAAGAGCCTGTTTTTAGCTCGAATCCTACTCGATGATCGATGCGTCTAAAAAGAGTGCCAATAACATGGGAAATTGCCACGTGGAAAATACCCCTTTGAAATCCTTTGATTTATACACAATCGTCGCAATAAACATGTAGAAACTCAACATCAAGACGACCAGCAATAAAAACAAAAAAAGTTGTGTAATAGTTTTATTCATTATACAATGGGCGGACAAAAAAATATCAATCTACTATAACGATAAGTACCACGATGAGTAAAACACTATTTAAACGGCGCGCTAAAAAACACCATAAAAGAACACGCAGCATGCGCAAAAAACAAGGCGGGGCAGGTGACAAGGTACTCGCGCACGAAATGACCGAACCATTAGACGCACAGGCCCAAAAAGACGCCGAATCATACAAATCGCTGATTGATCAATTTATTAAAAACAACGAGACCGACCCCTCCTTCAAATATATAATGATGAAAGACAATCTTCTCGCCGAATATCAAACAATCAAGTCAAAACCCACAAAAGAATTAACCTACGGGGATTTAGCAAAACTAATAAACATCGAATACGTCATCATCAAAGACGACGTCGATGAATCCAGCTTATATTTCGATAAAAGCATTGCAAACTTCCAATATTTGCTCAATAATATCTTGATGTATTTTGTAAATGATATGCCAATTGAAGATATCATTACTTTGCGCAATCGCAAACGCATCATCGACAACAAAGCCTATTTTACAGTAGATCACACGAAAACCGGCGAAGAAACAATACCGCAGGTGAATGAACTATTGGCACTTTTGAAAAATGAGCTGCGCACGAAAAAAACCGAGCCAACATCTACCATTCTCAAAACCACCACGATCAAAAACAACCGAACCGTCGAAGAAATTCCCAAAAAAGACGACAAAAAAACAGTGTAAAAAGATTAGTCGAAAAACTCATATAAACATATGCGCGTGTATATGTGTATAATGTCACTCTATATTCACCCCGAAAACCAGAAACTCTTATGGAACACGATTCAAAAATCGCCTAAATTCCGCGACATTCCCGTCAATAAAGAACAGTGGTTCTCCAATATTATCCGGTCGTTCTACGAAAAAGCACAATATTTACCTATGACACAATCCGACCTCCAGATTATCAATCGCCAAACTATTGCCTATATGATGGACGATATTCAAAAAATCACCCAAACGGCTTCGCTCTATGTAGAAAAAAAAGTATTCCCCGAAATATTAGTCGAACAACGACAGAAAGTAGTAGAATCCTACAAAATAAACGATGCATTCACTTCGCGACAACAAGACTATGAACTCATGAACAAACCTTTAGCACCTCCTCCTGCAAATTTTGAAGAACCCGTCAATGATGAAGCCATTCAAAATATGGACGAACTCTTGCAACAACAAATCCGGCAACGCGAATATGATATTGACCGCGTGAAAGAAAAAATGCCACAACATTCATCTATATCACAAAGTACAGCATCACCATTAAAACCAATTGACCCATCTGTAAAAAAATCCATGAACTGGGCAGTGAATCATGAAATCGAAGAATTGCGCAATCAAGTATCCGAACTCACGAAACGCCTGGATATATTGTATGACAAAATGGATTCGGTGGTCATGAAACATTCAAATGTGTTGTAGATGGTGGATGACAAGTGTAATGAAAAAAGTACCACAATTATTTTTTTGTACTTTAGAAATATCTTTGTAGTGTATATATCCATGTCCGCAACACAATCGTGGGTAAAACAATTCGGTACAAGTAATTATGAAAATATTAATGCAATGACCACGGGTACCGATGGTGCGATTTATGTCGGAGGTTATACTACTGGAGTTTTATCCGATACAAACGCCGGTGGCTATGACGCATTTTTAGCCAAATATGATAGCGATGGAAATCAGACCTGGGTAAAACAATTCGGCACAACTGGTAGTGATTATATTTATGCAATGACCACGGGTACCGATGGTGCGATTTATGTCGGAGGTTCTACTGGTGGAGCTTTCTCCGGTACAAACGCCGGTGGCACTGACGCATTTTTAGCCAAATATAATAGCGATGGAACTCAGGCCTGGGTAAGACAATTCGGTACAAGTAATTATGAAAATATTAATGCAATGACCACGGGTACCGATGGTGCGATTTATGTCGGAGGTTATACTACTGGAGTTTTATCCGGTACAAACGCCGGTGTCTATGACGCATTTTTAGCCAAATATGATAGCGATGGAAATCAGACCTGGGTAAAACAATTCGGTACAAGTGGTAATGATTATATTAATGCAATGACCACGGGTACCGATGGTGCGATTTATGTCGGAGGTTATACTGGTGGAGCTTTCTCCGGTACAAACGCCGGTGGCTATGACGCATTTTTAGCCAAATATAATAGCGATGGAACTCAGGACTGGGTAAAACAATTCGGTACAAGTGGTAATGATTATATTTATGCAATGACCACGGGTACCGATGGTGCGATTTATGTCGGAGGTTATACTAGTGGAGATTTATCCGGTACAAACACCGGTAAAACTGACGCATTTTTAGCCAAATATAATAGCGATGGAAATCAGGTCTGGGTAAAACAATTCGGTACAAGTGATTATGATTATATTAAAGCAATGACCACGGGTACCGATGGTGCGATTTATGTCGGAGGTTATACTAGTGGAGCTTTCTCCGGTACAAACACCGGTATCTATGACGCATTTTTAGCCAAATATACAATCGCAAGTGCAGCTGCCTCGTCGATCTGTTTCCCTGCCGGAACTCCTGTTCTAACCAACCTCGGTTATGTCCATATCGAACAGATCGACCCTTCCATCCATACTGTCCGCAACCAACCTATATTAGCCATTACCCAAACAATATCCGATGAAAAACATTTGATTTGCATTGCAAAACACGCGTTAGGAAACAATTATCCTAGCAAAACCACTGTGATGAGTCAGAATCATCAAGTCATGTTCATGGGACAAATGATCAAAGCCAAAGATTTACTCGGACTCGTCGATAAAGTCACTCAAAAACCCTACCACGGCGAACCACTCTACAATGTGTTGCTAGAGACCCACGAGAAGATGCAAGTGAATAACTTGATTGTCGAAACCTTACATCCAGAGAACAAAGTGGCCCGGCTCTACCACCTTCTAAACATGGTAAAACCGGAAGAGCACGACCAGGTCATTGCTTTGTACAACCAGTTAGAACGCCAGCACAAACAATCCCTTACCAAATAATAATATAACACAAACCCACATAAAACAATGACTCTAATCATACAATAGGATGAACAATATTGTATTATTGTTTGTGCTACTTGCTAGCACAATACGCATCGATGCTCTCACGATTCCACATACAATTCGTGAGGCATCGCAACTCGTGAATACCTTACCACAAGAACCCTTTAACACTCTTATTAAAGAAATCCAGTCAAAGCAGATTTCCGAAATCGCCTTCACCACGAAGCTAGACAGCGTCATTGTAGAACATGCGGACCCCAGCACACTATCCGAATTTACGTCCACCAGAATCAATCCATTTGTCATTGATAGTTTGACAGACCTTGCGGTCAAAAATGACGTGCAAACTCTCTTTTTAGATAATCCACAACAAGGAATCTCCAATTTAGCCCTCGATGTTCTGGGATTCGTCGGCAATAACTTTTTTCAGATAGTATTCCTATTCTTTTTATTAAATGCATTCCGAAATGGTCCATCGGGTGGTGGTCCAATGGGTGGTGCGCCCGGCCTCCGCAAGTCCATCAATCAAGATAAATTCGCGATGCAAAAGGCGAATGTCAGTTTGACGAGTTTCGCCGGGAGCGAAGAAATCATGATGGAATGCACCGAAGTCGTGTCCTATTTGAAGAATGCGACGGCTTACCAGGCCGCCGGTGCCGAAATCCCGCGTGGTGTCTTGTTAGAGGGTCCGCCTGGAACTGGGAAAACTCTATTGGCCAAGGCCATTGCGAGTGAAGCCAATGCAAATTTCGTGAGTGTCGCGGCGAGTGAATTCGTCGAAGTTTTCGTGGGTGTAGGTGCTTCGAAAATCCGTTCCCTCTTTGATATGGCCCGTAAAAACAAACCATGTATCTTGTTTATTGACGAGATTGATGCCGTTGGGAGGCAACGCGGTGCTGGAATCAACATGGCGAATGATGAACGCGAGCAAACGCTGAATCAATTGCTGGCCGAAATGGATGGATTCGCCGACAATGACGGTATTTTAGTGATTGCCGCCACGAATCGCAAAGATGTCTTAGACCAGGCTTTGCTAAGACCCGGTCGTTTTGACCGCGTATTAACTGTCCCTTATCCCGACCGCGAATCGCGCAAAGCCATTATGCAAGTGCATGCGCGAAACAAACAACTCTCCCCCGAAATCAATCTCGATTTTGTGGCCGAGCTCACGACGGGTTTCTCGGGAGCCCAATTAAAAAATCTCCTCAACGAAGCCGCCATTTATGCCGCACGCGAAGGTGCCACGATCATTACGAATGACCATGTGCTATCGGCTATTGACAAACTAATTGTCGGATTAGTGAAACAACGTGATATACGTAGCGACGAATCGAAACGTCGGGTGGCCATTCACGAAATCGGCCACGCCCTCTTAGCCGCACATTTCCCCGAATATTTCGATTTGAAGAAAGTCACCATTCAAAGTACCTACAATGGAGCGGGCGGATACACGATTTTCTCGGAATATCAAAACATCACCGACAGTGGATTATACACAAAAGACCTCTTTAACAAGAGGCTGATTATTACCATGGGTGGAAAAGCGGCGGAATCCGTCGTCTATGGAGACGACCATGTGTCCTTAGGGGCGGTGCAAGACTTGAAACAGGCGAATTCGCTGGCCCAGACGATGATTGGGAATTACGGAATGGGCAAAAAACTGGAGGTCTTTTACAACGAGAATGTGGGGGATGGCCGCAATCCCTTTTTAGGCCGTTCCATGGCGATGGGAAATGCATATTCGGAGAAAATCAAGGATACGATGGACCGCGAAAGTCTCGATTTAGTCATCCAGGCTTACCAGAAAGCAAAACAGATATTGACCGAACGTCGCGAATTGATGGACGCCCTGGTCGAACAATTGCTAGAAAATACGACTCTGTTGGGCGACGAATTCCGCAACGCACTCGAGCCATAAACGATTACGTCGAATGCAACAACGTAATCCATGGGGAAAACGGGTTCCCGTCCTGCATTTTTTCACGAAGTCCGCGGTAATAGTCTAGCACCTTCGACACTGAACCGAGCCGGAAGAGCATCCATCCAATATACGCCGCAAACAAAACCAACCCGGCAATAAAATCGTGCCACCGATACGAGTCCATTCTGAGTATCCATAGCGGAATCAACTTGAGAATAAACAATACAAATAAGTATAACACAATATATGCCCATTTGTAGTTGTAATAGAACATGCATAGTAAGAGACATAAATCATAGAACGTGGCCATCATCAACCATATTCTCGGGTTGTAAGGCACTAGACCCATATAATAACACAAAAACCACGCAAAAATCCAATACGAAAACGTAAATTCAAAACGGGAATTCATATACTATTTTGCATATATAATTTTCCAGAAAATTGATATTGTTGTCATGGGTTGAATCTATGACAACAAACAAAATGACACTTTTATTTAGCAAACTCTTTCAATTCGTCTTAGCCATGACGGCAAAATATGAGATTGACGAATCTCACGGTTTATCCCATAGTATGGATGTATTACACTATGCACAAAAAATTTACGAATCCGAAGCGTTGCACTACCCGCAATTATATGGCCAAGAAAAGGTGATTATGACGGCCGCCATTGTGCATGATATGTGCGATAAAAAATACATGGAAGAAGGGGAAGGCGTCAGTATCATAGGTGATTATTTACGCTTGACCAATCAACTCTATGAACATGAAATCGACGCAGTTCAGCAAATCATTTCCACCATGTCGTATTCTACGGTGCAGAAACGGTGATTTCCTAAATTAGGCGAATACCAACGCGCCTACCATGTCGTGCGCGAAGCCGATTTATTATCGGCGTATGATTTCGACCGCTGCATGGTATATGCGATGGAACATAAAGAACTGTCGCTACCGATTGCTTTTGAGGAATCGGCAAATTTATTTGACAAACGGGTCTTGCGATATGATGCCGATGGGCTATTGATGAGTGGTTATGCGAAACAAGAAGCGGCGAAATTACAAGTTCAGGCGATGCAACGCATTGCGTCCTGGCGAAAAATGGTGCGCTTATAAATTATTTATTCAGGGAGTATATGTTTCAGCGGTCACGGGTAATGGGTCGATTGGTGCAGTCGATGGAACATATATTTTTTGATTTTCTGGTTTGCCGGTAAGTATTTCTCGCAAATGGATAGTGTATAAACCCTCTGTTTTACCTTGTTCAAACAATGCATCTGCTTTTACCATTATTTCATTAAATAATTTATCTGCTTCTTGTTCTAGCACCTTACTTAGGTTATTCTTTTCTTTATATTCTGTTGGATTCGCAGCAAATTCTATAAATTTGTTTATCAATGGTGGTATGGCCCGGTCAGGTATATTCATAATACCCCCATTTACAAACATATATGTATATATGCCATATATCAGATTAAATATGGTGATACCTAATGACCATACATCACTTTGTTGCAATAGATCAAAACTAGGTGATGTGGTTTTATATAATTCGGGATAAATATACGAGTATGTACCCGCTTCTGTATAATTGTTCGGGTCATAATCATTCTTATATATAGCATTACCAAAATCAAGCATTTTTACATTGTTGCCTTTTTCACCAATATTTTCCGGTTTGATATCACGGTGTGCAATACCAAGTTGATGCAATTTAATGACTGCTCTGCATAATTGATCGACTAGCCTAGCAGTTACTTTAGTTTTAGGGTCTAATAAATCATTATCGATATATTCACTTACAATATAGTTATACCGTTGATTTGTGAAATCATGGTCTTTTATGCACAATATAAATTCGCTGCAATGTGGTTCTAAAAAATCCAATATTTTTAGTTCATGGTTCGCCGCATTTATTAGTTTATTCGTTTTATATATGGCCTTTACTGCATAGATTTCATTAGTACCTTTTTTGGTTACCTTAAACACTTGACATGTACTTCCTTCCGGTAGTATTTCACTTACTTCATAGTTGGTGTGATTTATTTGAAGAATTGAACCGACAGCAATATCACTGCCTCCTCCTCCCCTCTTCTTATTTGATTTGCGAACCCGTTTTCTTGTTTTACGCATCCGTTTCTTTGATTCGCGTATTTTCTTCCCCGTTTTTCCCATATATATAGTGTAATAGATATTATACACCATATCTATAACACCAAACGAAAATTTTCGGCGTCGATTTTTTTACCCCAGGACAATTGCGGATATTGCCTAAATCCGCGCGATATCAACAATGTTCTCATTTGTTTCACCAGATCCATCAATAAAGGTTCGGGGGTCGCCGTCATCACTTGCACAAACGCCCATGTTCCCGCACCCTGATACACTCCGTCAATCAACGTATCCGCGCTATATTGAAAATCCGACGAAACACTCAACGTAAAGACATTCGACACCGTTTCCGGAACGTCAATCGTCGTCATCAAATAACTATTGTACTTGAGGTCAAAGATGGTACCGTTGAGACACGAATCAAAGAGGGCGAAAAGCTGGACATCGGCTTTCAGATTCGTGAGAATAATTTGCCGTAATTCATCGTCCATAATTGCTAGCGAGTCATTGCTCACGACGACTTCATCGTAGCCATCCACCTCATCGTAATTCAGGTCTTTGATGTGAAACCCGTGGCCGCTGTATTGAAAAAACAGAAAATCGCCCGCCATCGATTCACTCAATAATTTCGTAAATTCATCCAATATATTTGTGCGGGTCGCCAGTTCATTTGTCAAAATCACGACGTTCTCGTACAAATATTTGTGTTTGAGTATTTGTTCGACGGATTTGACATCATTGACACATCCTTGCAATGGGTTTTTCCCATTCACATAATTGATCCCGACGAGAACGGCGCGCCGAGTCATATAGATGTTTCCCAGAAAATTGAAAGGCTGGATTTTAGACCACAAATAACAACACAAGAACATAACTATTACACCAACGATTCAAACAATGACCACAGTATTCTCATCTTCTTCTGCAATTCCAACCAATCCCGATGACGTCGTCAAAACCCCCTGCGTGGATTCGCACACTATTTCGGGCAGTAATTTCAGTCGCCTGTGCAAATTCATGATATTCCGCGACGAACAAACCGTCCGCGAAATCGTGCAAGAAAGATTCACCCAACACGCATCCCAGCTCTTCATCAGCATCGTCGATGAACCCGATATTTACAAACAATACAAACCCGACGTCCCCGTCGAAACATATGCCTCATTATTACAACAAATGATCAATCTATTACACGAAAACGAAAAAATCGCTCGCAATGTAGATGGCTCCTTCTTACTGATGAAACTGAGTGGAATGATGCAAATCCAGACCGCCTCGCCAAATGCGGATATTGACCGCATGGTGGATAACGAAATATTGCATGAATGGTTAAAATCCCAGATTCAAACTGCGAAAACCCAGCAAATTAGAGTACTCGGCGAATTTTGCGGTGATTCTCATATATATTTTCGCGTCTTTACACCTGTCTAAACCCCCATAAAAAATTGCCCTTTAGGGTAATTTTTTATTCCACCCTTTAGGGTAATTTTTTATTCCACCCTTTAGGGTAATTTTTTATTTATGCACGATTTTTTCTAATATTTCAACTCGCGCTGGAATGGCAGAATTGACATGCATTAATTGATTTATATGTGTGAGCAATCGGTTGTTTTCTTTAAGTAGAATGATGTTTTTTTTGAGCAATCGATTGGTTTCAGCCATATGTATATGCGATGGATGGTTCAATGACTTATTTAGTTCTTGCATATCTAGAAGGGACCAGTGATTATTTGAATTTGGTGCAACATGATAATGTCGAACGAGTTTTTGACTAATACGTTGTAACATATTACTATCTATAGTCATTTACGCTTTATACTGTTTTACCATTTTTATTCGAGACCTAATAATTGGTCGATTTCGTAGGTATCGAGGCCCTGTTTTTCCATTTCCTTTTTCCTCTTTAGCAATGCCTTTTTATCACCGCGGGACAATTCCTTTTTCACGGGAGCGGCCACAATCGTATTTCCTAAAGCATCCATTTTGACTTCGGCTTCTTCGAAATTCAGTTTCTTCGCATTTTCCTTTTCCGCCTTTTTGCGCGCCTTTTCGACTTCTTCCATCCATTCCGAACCAAATACAGACAAATTGCCGGAATCGAGCAACCATTTCTCGGGACAGATTTCCTTGTAGAATTCTTCATTGTGGGAAATTAACAACAATCCACCCTTGAAGGTTTTGATGGCCCCGGTCAAAGCGCCTAAAGAATCGCGGTCCAAAAAGTTGGTAGGTTCATCTAAAATAACCACGTGTGGCAAATTCCACATACATGCGCCAAGCACAATCTTTACTTTCTGACCGCCCGACAACATACCTATTTTACTGTGTTGCGCGAATTGTGGTTCGAGGCCGAAATTGTCTAAATGTTTCTGGATTTCACCGGTGGTTAATTTGCGCTGACCCAACATATTTTCCATCGCCAGTTTTTCGTCGAATTCTTTGACCATCTTTTCATAGCCCATTTCGACCAATTCCGTTTTGACAAACCACTGCGTAATCTCAGTTTCGGATTTACATTCATATTCATTTTCGCGTTTCCCGGTGCGACGAGACAAAATTTCCGCAATGACTAAATGTTTGTTTTCTTTCGCCTTTTGTTTGATGGCGGCGATTTCTTCTTCGGACATGGTCAAACTGTCTTTTGCAATTTGCTCTTTGTCGTATCCGGAACGATAACGCCACATAATGTATTCGACCGGTGTTTTGTCTAAATGATTCTCAATATGATGGAAAGCGTGTTGGGCGACATAGGCGACGCGAACGTTCGGATGTCGGTCTATCAACCCACTGTTCGGCTCTAATTCACCGACCAGAATTTTGATGAGGGTCGATTTACCGGCTCCATTGACGCCGACAATGGCCACGCGCGAGGCCATCGATACTTGAATGCTCACGTCAATCAACTGCGGTTTCGGAGCGGTTGCATACTGGAAATAACAATTCTTCATCTTGAGAACGGCCTTGGTCAGCGATTTGACACCTTCTAAAGGACCGGGTTCAGGAAACGAGAACGAGACATTTTGATTCGTCAATTCGTAATATTGTTTGGCTTCGGGTTTTTGTTTGACGAAATCCGACAAATTTCCGCGATAAAATTTCAATTTCAATCCTTCATAATGGGTAATATTGGTGCATACGGCGTCTAAAAATCGGGTATCGTGCGATACAATCAAACACGTGGTTTTCGTCAACCCTTTCAAATAATCGACCAGCCATTTTACGGCAAACTGGTCTAAATGGTTGGTTGGCTCATCCAGTAACAACATATCGGGATTGAGCAACATGGCGCGACTCAGCGCTAATTTCATACGCCAGCCACCAGACAACGCGGTGACGGGACCATAAATCATATTGTCTTCGAATCCGACCGCTCGTAATCCAGAGACAATCGCATCGTTGGTAATCGTGCCATTTTCCACTACTTTTGCATCGGTGGCAACATAATCGAGAACACTGGTTTCGTCGTGATTTCCTTGAATATCGTGTTCTACATAGACACTTTTGAGGCTTTCGGGGAATTCTTGTAGATTTTTATTCGCAATGGCTTTCATCAGTGTCGATTTACCCGCGCCATTTGGTCCGACGAGACCATATTTGCGTCCGATTTTCACCTTGAATGGGGTTTGGTGTAATAGAACACGTGTGCCGTAGGCCAGTGAAAAGACGCAATCGCATAAATTTTCTTCGTCGTCTTCGGGATTGTATTCCTCGACGGTAATGGTGTCGATGATGGTGTTGGTGATTTGTTCCACGGCATCGGGAGAACTAGACACTATATAGGGTTGTATGCATTTTTTCCATATAGTTGTGTCCTTGATTTCGTTTTGCACTAAATTCCATACTAAATCGATGGAATAATCGACTAAATATTGTTGGTCGGGGGCCACGTCGCCGACAAATTTCGCAAAAGTTTTCTTGCAATCGTCTAAGGTATAGGATTCGAGGGACTTGTTGTTGCCGAGTTCATAGACCTTGGTGAGAACTTCGCGCGAATTCTGACAAACATTGCGGATTTCGACTTCGGCGATTTCTTCGTAACCACGGGTCAAAACGGGTTCTAAAATATGATAAAAGCGTTTGGCATAGACGGGATTTTTCAAGAGTTTTAGCAAGGTTTCAATGACGACGGCGGCGCGGCGTTGATAGACCATTTTTCGCTCGCGCATGGATTTCGTGAGTAGAGGGACGAAAAATCCTAAGGTGGGAATGTCGATATCATTGACAAAGGGTGTGGATACTAATGCGTCTAAAGCTTTCTGGGTTTCGGTTGCCGGATTCATATACGCCGAAATGACGACGGGTATCAAATGTTTCACATCTACATTTTCTATAGCACTACATACGCTACGAAATGTTTCCAGGGTTTGGGTCTTGACGGATGCTTTCGCGTCTTGTGTAATAGTAATGAGATTGTTGATGATTTCGGGCATATTTTGTGCGACAATGGTGGGATGGTATTGCGCGAATTTGGCGAGCATGACGAGGGCATATTGTTTGGTTTGCCATTTCATGGCTTTGAGGCCGGCAAAAAGGGTGGGTGCGATGTTGGTGAAGGCATAGGGATTGAGTTGCTGGATGACGAGGTCGCCCATTTCGACCATTTTGTCGTAGGATTTGTTGTCGGCGGCGGTATTCATCATTTCTTCAAAGATGGACGCCATGTAGGGTTCATTTGCGGGTGAAAACTGTGTGCGAAGAGTCGCGAATTTTTCGTCGAGAGATAACTGTAAAAAAGTGGCCATGAAAATGCACAATGAGTTGATTGCTAAATTATCTTTATGTTGTCACAATTGTAAATAATAATTTATCCACAAATAATAGTAATGTGGAAAAATCACCACACCTTGTGCATTACCAGTTGGATGTTTGCTTTACCGATTGCCTATGTATTATACAGGTTTTTGCAAAATGAGACGATTCCTACTTTCGAATATATTCTCGTTGGGCTGATATGTATCAATATTGTGTTTTCGCTAATGTTCTGGTATCATCCGGTGCAACATTCGGCTATTCATATTTATGACGCGTTTTTTGCAAAACTGTCTATGATGACCGTTATTTTTTATTTTTTCTCCCGGATCAATGAGCCAGTCGATGTCGCGATTTTTCTGGCGATTCTTGCCGGAATTATGGTATCGGCCTATTATAGCAATCACTTTTCGAATATAGAATGGTGTTGCGACAAACACATACAATCGCATGGTTTCATGCATTTGTTTTGTGGGGTGGGGTGTCTCTATACACTCGCATAAAAAAGTAAAATACTGGAATAAAAAGTACCCCTAGAGGTATTTTTTATGCTAAATCATTTACACAAAGGCCTGCCAGAAATCTTTGCGGAAGAGGCGCATGACCTTGATGTTGTAATTGGAGCTATCTAATTGTATAGCACGTTTGATTTCCTGGAAGCGCGGATTGCGGAAGGCGCGTTCAATGAGCGGCAAGTTTTCGACGGAATCGACGATTCCACTCCCCCATTGTGAAATACCATATTCGCCATTTGTATCACACAAGAAACCGGCGCCATTGGTGAAGACGAATTTCGCGACTCCATAATGTCCCTTGCTCTTTGTGTTACTCCACTTGAAGGATGGTACATTGTCTTTGTTAATCGAGTAAATCACCGGATGCACATGTTCGTCGGTCTTGTCATGGGACATCCATTTGCGGCGTACCTCATAATCGGATTCTGAATGAATGATTTCGACCACTTGATTCGATGAATCCCTAGACAATGCCTTGATTTCATCGAATTTCATATTGGGAATAAAGGACCACTCGCGTAAATCAATGATTTGAGTCACCCCTTCTTCGTCCTTCACCACGGTTTCTCCGCAGGCAGGTGTTTTTTGCAAGAGGTACCAGTCATATCGGGTAGAACACTTGAATGTTTTCAATCCGTCATCGACGTTGTGGATTTCTAAATAGACGAGCTGGTTTTCCATCATCTTCTTCAAGAGAGGATGGTCGAGTTGTCGCCATACGGATGGATTGACAAACAACATGTAACCCTCGGGTTTGAGCCATTTGTCTAAAGCGGTTTCGATGAAATTCACCCAGATATTATGACCCTTGCCTTTGTTGCCCGAATCGTCATTGTAAGGTGGGTTCGCAATGACCATATCGAACAAACCGTGCCATTGGGTCATTGTCAAACTATTTCCCACGGAACTGTGGAACGTGATGCCGAGTTCGGCGAAATCTTCGGCACTTACGCCACAATGGGCCTGAATGTGGCATTTCAAGAGTTCGGTGGTGATAAAGACATTCATGGCCGTCAAATCACTGTAATAGAGATGGTCCATCACGGTTTTGCAGCGCTCGATTTCCGAGAGACCGCTCTTTTCTAGCCCGTCATACATTTTCTCGAAAATACCGAGGACGAAATTGCCTTTTCCGCAACAAGGTTCGAGGACAAATTTAGGCGTTTCAAAATAACCACGAGGCGTTTTTGCCAGCATATCATCCACCAGGACCACGGGTGTGGATACTTCGGCATTTGCCCTGCGTTCTTCGTCAGAAGGAACGAAATGATGGGCAATGAGGTCGCGCAATTTATCAGGAGACGCGTTGGCATAGATTTCGCGGATATTGTTGATGATTTCGAGGTTGTTGTCAATAATCGACGACATGATTGTTGTTACGTTAGTATAACTATTTGGCTTTAAGTTGGTTGTAGTATCAATATTGATTTTCTTTTCGCGCAAGAGGGCAATGACGACGGGTTTTGTTCGTTCATCGACCAGTAACGCTTTGAAACATGGTATGCCAGTGGAAATCGACAATAGTGCTAATACAGGGAAGATGAATTTGCAGGCTTCTAGGGTCTGGTTGATGGTTTCTTTGATGGCCTCTTCTTCTGCTAACGAAGTCCCAGCATCTTGTTCGGCGGTCGTCTCTTTACGATTCACTATAACACGTTCGATACCACCTTCTGGACAATCGGGGTTCAATCCGTCGAGTACAGTATTCGCCTCACGACTTTGAGTGAGAGTGCGGCGTAAATCAGTGGTAATCAAAGAGTTCAAGTCGTCTTCGCATACAATACTTTCTAACAAGATCGAGTCGTCAATATTACGCAACATGGCAGTCGATTCCGTGTTATAGTATGATTTGATGACATCGACAGTGACGGTGCCATATTCGAGGTCTTGAGGATTGAAGAGGAAGATTTTGTTCTTTAGCAAGTAGGTGAGGATTTCGCAATTGGTGGCCGTGGTCTTTGTAATACGGCGGTGGCGTTGGATCGTGTCGCTCATCATCTGGTAGTGGCGCTGGATGTTGAGGTCGACGTTGATGCCGATGGTTTTGCCGGGGGCTTCGGTCAAGGCGCGCGAGAATCGCTGTTTTTGTTGGTCAAGGTTCTGGCCATCATCGAGCGAGATGGTGACGTCACAGTCGTGGTAGGTGATGCCCGTGGTTCCTTGATTGCCTAATAGTAAAATGCACCCCTTCTTGTTGCGATAACGGGTGTTGTCCATGCAGGTTTGGATGAACTCATTGTAGGATTCGGTGACGTTATTCGTGTCGCCCTGGGAATTCGAATATTCGACGTTATAATCTTGCCATAGCTTGTGTTTATGCAAGAACGTCCATAGGGTTTCTTGTAACTGGTCGATGGTATTGTTGCGAGTATGGGTGGGTAAGAATACAATGACCATGAGCGGTGCATCTTTCGTGGATTTGCGTGATTGATAGGCGTGCTGGGTGGCTTCGACTGATTTCATGATGGTAGGTCGCATGCGGTCCGACGAAATGATGGCGTCTAAATATCCGGCGAGGAGGTCTTCGCCGTCGGTGGATTTAGCGATTTCGAATTGATTTCGGTAGGATTTTTGTCCGGCGTCATCGACGACCTGGTCGAGAGCAAAGAGAGAGCTGGCACAATATCCATAGTTCGTGCCATGTCGGGCGTTGTAAGCAATCAAATTATCTATGACACTTTGAGGGAACTGGTGTTTCATGAGAACCTGGGTCGGGTGTTGTGAATAATCGTGATTTAGGGTAATGTTGTCGAGGCATTTCGCGAATAGGGGACCGTGGCGTTGTGTCATCGTGTCGATGCTGTTTGCATCGGCAATGGTATGAATCATCTTCATATAGGCCTCGTCTTCGATTTCCCATTCATGGCAGGCCACGGTCGGAATACGATAAAATTTGCGGGTTTTTTCGGAAGTGCCCGATGCGAAAATGGTGAGTGGAATGGTGGCGCGGATGTCGGCGACAGTGGAATTTCCGGACAATAAAATGTCGTCACGCGTTTTTTCGGTGGAAGAACCTAAATGAGATTCATCGAGAACCATCACACCGAATCCAGCGGCTTTTAATTGTTCCTTCTTCTTTGCGGCGCCGTTTTTCAAGTATTGGACACTGCAGAAAACAATACCGCGGAAATCGTCGGGGATTTTAGCGAATTCGTCTTGTTGCAAGAAGGCCACGTCTTTGAAATCTTGCCATTTGCGCAAATCGGCGACGAAACTGTCGATGGTCGCTGGAACAGAGGTCATGATCAAAATACGTTTGTGGGTTTGCAATAGATGGTGACATAATAGTAGGAGTGTGATGGATTTGCCACTGCGTGGTTTATGGGCAACGAGATGTTTCTGATGTCCATTTGCCACGTTATGGACGAATTTTTCTAACGTCATTTGCTGGTGAAGTTTGCGGACGAGTTGTTTGCGTTCAGAGGCTAAATAATAGGCATTCACATGTTCCATAAATTGTTCGACGGATGAAGATGAGTGGGATGCAAATCGGTCGCAAAAGACCTGCATACCGCGAATCATATCGCCTTCGTCAAACAAGAGTCCATCGGCAATGACGCGATCATGGACGGTTTTGTGGATACTTGATGAATTCGTGTAGCGGTGATTGACCACGAGTGATTTGTCGCGGACAATGAGGCCGAGTTTGTAGGGAATACCCTCCATTTCCTTCAATGTATTGTCCATGTCAGACACGTCAGAAGTTGCCGGATTGAATTTATTTTTATATTTTACGGAAAAGGCAGTCAATGACTGGTCGGCATTGCGCAAGGTCAAATCAGAACAGCCACCACTTTTGTCAGTGACGGAAATATCTAGCAAGGTAGACATGGTGGTAACGGGTTTGAGATTTTGCAATTGACCCGTCATAAAACAGGCGTCGATACCGGGGATGCATTTCGTGACCGCGAGGTTAATGGCCACGGTCTCATACAAGAATCCGGCACGACTGTCGGATGGTGACCCGCCATTGTCGGTCATGACGGCACGATAGACCTCGGGACCATTTCCCGAAGCCCCTAAACGGAGCATATTGGCAAAGACGTCTTTACGGATTTTTTGTGGTTGAAACATTTTGGATAGCAGTTTTAGCGTTGTTTTGTGTTATAGTATTGATTCATTGAAAATGGCATTTCAATTTTACGTCAATAGATAAACAAAATACACGAGTTTCTTTATTCCAGACAAATCACATAAAAGCAATCATCTCTTACTAGTAAGATGAATTGCTTCTGGATATTCGCCCTACTCGCGCTATCGGCAACTGCCCTCCGCCCGAAATTTTGCTATAATTGCAAACACTTTTTACCCGCTGAAAATGGTGAAGATAGATTCGGTAAATGTGCGCAGTTTCCATTAGTTATACAACATGACGATTTTTTCGTTACCGGTAAGCCGTGTTATCAAACAACTGACCACGCATATTGTACTTCCGCAAGAATCCATGAAAAAATGTGCGGAGAAGGCGGAAAATTGCACAAACGAAGATATCATAAAAAGGATAAGGACGCGAAAAAACATTAGAAAGTTTCTCCTAAACTACATAAAAATACACGGATATATTCAAATAATATCTATGACACTTTTTGAACATACCTTTTATATCAATTTAGCGTCGCGGCCGGACCGCCTGGCGCATGTAGTGGTCGAGCTCGCAAAAATGGACATTGAAGGCGAGCGCATCGACGCCATCAAAATGGACAATGGGGCGCTCGGATGTACGATGAGTCACATCCATTGTCTAAAACTTGCGAAATCCCGGAATCTCCCCCACGTTTTCATTTGCGAAGACGATATTACTTTTTTGAATCCATCCCTATTACACGAAAACGTCGGAAAATTCGCGAAATCTGGCATCTCGTGGGATGTTCTCATTATTGGTGGAAACAATGGGCCACCTTATTTGCCTATCTCTGATTATTGCATCAAAGTCGGCAATAATCAAACCACTACTGGATATATTGTGAAACAACATTACTATGACACTCTTATTTTAAATTTTAGCCAGAGTGCGGCAAAATTGATGATTGAACCGCAAAACAAACGGCAATATGCCATAGATATGTATTGGAAATCGTTGCAGCGCAGCGATAAATGGTACATGATTATACCGGCGACCGTCGTGCAATACGATGATTATAGTGATATTGAGGGCGGATTCTCACATTATTCAAGTGTAATGCTGGATATTGAAAAAACTGCATTGTATAAAAAACGCACCATGTATAATAATTTTACGTATCGATAATCTATTTGCCGTTGGTCAAATGTAAAAACGACGACATGATAGTTTTGTTTTTTTCTTCGTAATGCATGGTTTTGAGATTGGATTGATGTTGTCGTTGCATCATCTTTTGCTGCATTTCTCGTTCTCGATGGGCCAGCATTTTCTCGGCTTCGGTTTTGTCTAAAGGTAGTCCGGTTTGCCCACGTTCGCGGACAAAATGGTCGACGGAAGAATATTTAGGCACTTTTTGATAATCGGTTTCACTCACCGCAAAGACGGTTTGGTCTTTATGCACTTTTCGCAAATCGTCGTATTTCAATTTGCTAAAAGGGTCACTGGATACATATTGTGAGGCATCTTCTTCTTCGTCATCGTAAAAGTTGGTGCCACTACTGGATTGCATGTCCATCACGCCAGTATATGGAATCATAGCTTGGTTTTTACGTTTGATATTTTCGAGAACTTCGCCCATTTGACTGGTGCTTTTCGCTTGTACATTTTCATAGATGGGGTCGTTGTTGGAGAACCAGGCATTTTTCGTTGGATCGACCTTCTTCGCCATGTTTTCTTCAAAGAGCTGGTTGAATTTCTCTTGATATTTGTCGGTGCCCATGTTTTGAATCGACTGATGGATTTGTTGATTGTGTGCTTTCGGTGCTACCGGTGCGCTATATTGCGTATTTTGTGCAGCGACATCCGCGTGTTGTCGATTTTGATGCTGAAAATATTGTGCGACAATGTCGAGGGCTTTTTTGTAAAAAAGGAAATATTCGGGACCGAGTTTCGATTTGTCGGGATGAATCATGAGAACTTTTTTCTTCGCCCGTTTCATGTCTTCGAGTGTAATAATATGATGTGATGAAATGTCGAAGAGACCGAGTAGTTCGTCTAAGGAATAGGTGGATATATTTAGATTGTGTGTCATTTATTATTCGGGCGAAAATATTTAGATAGTATAAACATATATACCTATGCCCAAGTCCGTCAAATTTAATTCTATTGTTCGCGTATCACTTATTCATACACGAGGAGAATGCAAACAACATGGATTATCAGATGATATTTGGTGGTCTCAGAATGAATTAGCTGAAATACGTAAAGATATATTGCGCAATATTCGCGATTTGATGGCGCAATATCCGGACAAAACATTTGATGATTGTCAAAATGAAATATTGCAGAAACATACATAAATAGTTGGTTACTATGTATGTATAGATGCCTCGTTTGACTGAAATTCGCAATGTCCAGCATTTTTCCGAAATTTTGCAAGAGAATCCGGGGTTAGTGATTATAAAATTGGGAGCCGAATGGTGCGGTCCGTGTAAAAAAATAGAATCACAGGTTCATGAATGGCTAAATCTTATGCCCGAGAATGTCATGTCTATTGTACTAGATGTAGATGAATCCTTTGAAGTCTATGCTTTTTTGAAGACGAAAAAGATGGTGAATGGTATTCCGGCGATTTTGTGTTATGACAAGGGCAATACAAATTATATTCCCTCGGATAGTATTATTGGTGCGGACCCGGCACAAGTCGATTTGTTTTTTCAGCGGTGTTTGAAGAAGGTGTAAATATTTAGCGTCTTTTCTTTGTGGTTTTTTTGTTTGATTTTTTGTGTTTTTTGCCGCCTCTTGATTCGTTTCCAAGGAATGATGAACTTCCCGATTCCTCTTTTTCTGGTTGAGTTTCGAAAATAGATGGTGCGCTAGCTTCGGTTTTTTCCGGAGCGGATGGCGTTGTTTCGAAAAGAGATGGATTACCGGAGTCAGATGTCTCGTCGGTCGTTTTTGTTGTTTCAAGCAATGATGAAATACCCGAGTCGTCTTCATCTGTACTATCAAATATTGATCCATTGCTGGCTTCGTCGGCCGTTTTTGTACTACCAAATATCGATGAACTGCTATCTTCTGGTTCCTCTTTTTCAGGAGTGGTACCAAACATAGACCCGACCGATGTTGGAACCAATGAATTAAAAATGGCGGCACTGTCCGTTCCGGGAGGAGGAGATACTTCTGTGCCTTCTGGTACATAATTATCATATACCGTGATTAAAGCTAATATAACACTGGTTAAACCAATCGCACCATAGGTAGCCATGGAGTAATTATTAATTTCAAAGGACGACATTCTTAGAATAGAATGATATTTTGTTTTCCCTAAAAATCCCAGTCCCATTCCCTAAATAACCCACCCTTTGTCAAATCGGACGCCATAAGCGATTCTCCATACATTTTATGCCATGCTTCAATGGCTTCCAGTTTTTGCAGTTCTCCAATAGCCCCATTTTCCAATAATTGTAACAATTTATATTTCCGCATATTTTCGGCAATCTCAACGATTGAATCATCTTCGGTATTATTACGTTCATCAAATCCGCTATATTTAGAACTATATTTTCGGTGTTTCATTTGTAATAATTTTTCCAATGTGGTTTTCGACCGCGTTATATTGTATTTCGTAATATCTTCGTGGATATGTTCATACATATTTGTGCAATAGATGGGTTCGATCTTTGGTCGAGGTTTGCATACAAAAAAAATCAACAATAAAATCATAAACATCATTGATTACTTTACATACTATCTATTTATTATCCTTTACCAAATATTCTATTTCACAACAAATGTCATTTTTTGTGAAACATGTCTAATAGTAATTTTTACGTTTAGGTTGATTTTCGCGATATATTCGCTCATTGTTAAATTTCAAATACCATGCTTCTTTTTCGGCTTGTGAAACGGTAGTATGCATGGCGCGTTCGTATTGTTCCGGATTGTCAAAGAAAAAGATGGAATCATTATTTTTGCATTCGCAAGTGGCAATGACGACCTTGTAAAAAATATCTTCGTCGCGCGAACCGACTCGGAAATCCCGGTAATAAGAACCCGTTAAGGCACCACGTATATTTGAACCGGGAGTGGAGTTTGTACCATAAATTTCTATTGTTTTTTTTACATCATCTATCATACGGCTTAATTTATTATATCCTGTATCCATTTTCTTCAAATCGTCCATCATTTTTTTTTGTTTTTTTTGAACGGAATTGAAAGATGCAGTCTCGGAAGGTGCCTTGACAGATGCGCTTTCGGCAACTGAAAAGTCATCTTCGACGATATTTCCATATTCATCATACATTGCTAAATAACTTGGCGGGGAGGTAAGTGTGTTAGTAACTACTACTTTATTGATTATGGAGCGAATTGTTTATATTGTTTCTAAAATATATAAAAATATGAGCATCTATTATACAATATGATGAATTCGATGAAATCAATGTTTTCTAGGCTCACAACGATAACACCTTTAGAAAAACAATCAAATATTGATTCTGTAAAAAACGCCGAACCAGAAGATGAGAATATTGATGCAAATACAATAACAAATGCCTCCGCAAATTCTGACGAATCCATCAACGTAATAGAGAACCCAGCTTTGCATAATGCATCTGAAGAACTATTCACATTGAGTTCCGACAGTTCTCCTGACCACACATTCAATTCCACACCCGACATGGAAAGCATATATATTTATCATACGGACAATACCTACAATTATCGCGAGTTTTTTTATTTACATGACAATCGTTTAGCGAAAGAATATACATGCTATGACACGAAAACCATACATATTTGCACATTTGCCATGAATCATAATTGTTCTTATCAAGAAGAACCGCTCCCTTTTCTGCAATTTTTATTGGTACCTTCCGAAAAAAGGTGGGTTTTTCCACATTTTCAGTTTCAATGTTCTCAAAACCTAGAAATGGAAAATATGCAAATCTATTTTTTGAATGAATGTACCAAACAAATGTTGGGGTCGTTTGTCGTGGAAGGTCATTTGCAAGATATGGAGAACATGAACCATCTATATCGTGGATTTATTGAATGCGGAGAACACGATGTAGTCGTAGTTTTTGATATGACCCAGCATATGGAATTGATGTTGCGACAACAAGCGATGTGGTTTATCGTAATGGAAATCGCGAATCAAAACCTAGTATCTCCGTTTGTAAGTGATTTTTTCGGAAAACATACCTACATGACCAGTATTGAAACGCAACATGATATGATTATGGAATTACCGCACCTCTTGTATTTATATGATGTAGAAAAACGAGAACATGTGAAACATCCATTGACGATGTTGGAACCACGTAGTTTCCACCCAGTGTATGGCCACTTCTACTATTTCGTAAATGAACATCCATCCGGTTCTCCACAACAATATGTACGATGTGTTGTTTTCATGGCAAATATAACGGTCATTGATAATGAAAACACAGAGGAAAAGATGTTAAATGATGTAGGCGATTCAGAAAGTTCTCCCGTAAAAGATGTAGGTGATTCGGAAAGTTCTCCCGTAAAAGATGTAGGCGATTCGGTTTCTGAAAGTTCTCCTGAAAAAGATGTAGGCGATTCTGAAAGTTCTCCTGAAAAAGATGTAGGCGATTCGGTTTCTGAAAGTTCTCCTGAAAAAGATGTAGGCGATTCGGTTTCTGAAAGTTCTCCCGTAAAAGATTTAGGTGATGATTTTGAAACCGATTCGTCCGATGATTCTTTCGACGAACTTTTGTCCGAGGATGGCGGAAAAGATGTAGGCGATTTTGATTCCGAAAGTTCCCCCCTTCCTCTTTTCAATCGTTCTCCGAAAGTTGTTTTACACAAAGATATAGGCGATTCGGTTTCGGAAAGTTCTCCGAAAGTTGTTTTACACAAAGATATAGGCGACACAACCCTCCTCCCTTTTTCATCCATTATTATTTTCAACGAAGACAATACCAAACTATGGTGCGTGAAAACCGAATCACTCTTTACTCCGCTCAACATTTGACCATAAAATTGAATAGAAACAACACATATTCTATTCAATCACCCATTCTACAAACCATGTATAAAATCCATTCGCCCGATAGTTTCCGCGAGAAAATTCGCAATAAATTTACCTCCATATTGGAGGATACTACAATTTCCGCCAATCTGGAAAAAGGCATCTACAACTATGCCATCAAGGAAGCAGGCACGCGTAAAATCGTCAAAAAGTGGGAAAACCAGGCTTTCGTACAAATCTACATGGACCGTCTGCGCACCATTTACGTCAATATTAAAAATCAAGACCTCCTCCTACAAATCAAAAACCGCGAAATTGCCCCACAAACCGTTGCTTTTATGACCCATCAAGAACTAAATCCAGCACGATGGACTGTGCTTATTGAACAAAAAATCAAACGCGATGCCTCGAAATTCACCACCAATATTCAAGCATCGACCGATATGTTTACCTGCAAAAAATGCAAATCAAAAAAATGCACGTATTATGAATTGCAAACCCGCTCAGCGGATGAACCAGCCACTATTTTCGTCACTTGTTTAGATTGTGGCAAACACTGGAAATCATAGTCCGGTTACTAAAGCCGGATATACACAAAATACAACTATAGCACGATTTTCAGACAACGTATAAAGTTTGTCTTGCATGGTTTTCCCATGCGCATTTTTTATTTTCGATACCATTTTGTCGAGATTCATGTTGTTGATGATGTAGCCATACACATTTGTAAAAGGAATGCCCGCAACCAGGCGATAAACGTCATCTTTCACAAGGTCGCCTTGCATATTTGCATTTCCACCTAATAGCAAAATATCATAATCTATGTCACCTAATTGATCGACAATATTTTCGAGTTTCCTATTGAGATCTGATTCTACCGCAAAACTGTCTTCGAAAAACACGGATAAAAATTTCGCATTGTCGCTGTCCATTTTTTTAGAAATGCTTTGTAATAACGCCAGTTGTTTGATATATTCATTCGACGTGTATGGAACAATATGTAAGCGAGTTCCTATTTTCGATTTTTGACGCCGCGCATTTACGATAGATTTTTTATTCATAGTTGGGACAAAGGCGTAATAGTTGATATTTGAATCTATACCTTCATGCACAGTCGGTGGGCACGTGACATTCACTAGAACAATGACCACCAATAAAAAACAAATGAGCCATATTTGTCGAAGCATCTACTATATCAGGCGAGTATTTCTAAATCTTTTAGTCGCCAGTATTCGCATCCGCCATTTGGCAATGGGCGTTTCACAATAAAGGGAATAGCTTTTTGTTCCAATTCGGCTAAAGCAATCAAATAACCGTCGATGACATTGTTGTCGATTTTCACAAAGGGTTTTGCCCCCGCACCGATTTGTTTGGCGCGTTCTCCTAAAATACGCGATTTTTCATATTTTGTCAAGAAAGGCAGGGTGCGATGAAGAGGATCAATGATGTTTCCATGGTCGTCTTTTGTAACAATACAAAGCGACTCGATTTCGTCATAATTATGATGTTGCAATTCGGGATGATGGTCAGTAATCACATGTTCCTTCAAATTCTCGTCGAATTTTTGCAAATAGTTTTCGTCCTCGTCTTCGTCGTCATCTTCGTCTTCGTCGTCGCTTATCGGATACATGGTAGCTGTGTTTTCGGTCACGGCTTTGGTAAATATATGTTTTGGTTCTTCGCCTGCATCACTGCCATCGTCACTACCAGCATCACTGTCTGTATCCGATCCGTCAGAACCTTGCGATTCAGCATCCGAATCGCTTTCGTCCTCATCCTTTTCCATGCCTTTTTTTACTACAATGGATTTTTCTACTGGATAATAGTCGTCGTCATCACCGTATTTGTCGTCGTTCATATTATGTTATATAGTATATTGTTCTAAATTGTTGCAAATAAAAAAGACATTTTTATTTTCAATTTTGTCCTACGCATTATTTGTTGTCGTCGGTTTTCCATACATTGTCGCATGTCACACAAATATACAAATACTTGAGTGCATCGTCGTCGTATCGCATGTATATCACTTCTGCTGGTGATTTTGCGTCAGAACTATTTGTGATACAAGATGCATTCGGACAACGCACATTGTAAATGCGGGGTAAAGTAGGGTCTTGTTTGGTATATTTGTTGATAATATGGTTGAATTTTTGTTCCCCCTTTTTTAAATGGGTTTCCAGCACGCAAAGACTTTCGGCAGTCAAATTCTCATCTTTTGCCCCGCAATTGCGACAATAATAAGTGAGTTGATTTCCATCTTCAGCATCAATACTGATATACAGCATATTATTACAGTGAGTGCAGAATTTCATTATAGTATAGTATATATGGTTATATGTATATTATTTTTGTATGATTTTTGTTTTCAATTTTGCGCACCCATGTAATAACCTCCCAAAAACGCCAAAAATGCCAGACCTCAAAACATAAAATTGAATTTTCAAAGGATATAAAAATATACCAATACTATATCTACACCTCAAACATGGCAACTGAAAGTGTTCATTTGCCGCAAATTAGCGATAAAAAACGGGCGGCTCCGAAACGAGCAGCCCCGCCAGGAAAACCGTCGAAAGAATACATCGATTTCCTAAATGCCCATTATGTCACCAAAGAAAATCCCCAACCGATTACCAATACACGCATCGGGGACAAGGACAAGGGGGGCAAAATTCCCGGCGGCTCATTTCACGTTTCAGACGCCGAATATCCCACCTTTCTCCGACTCTATGGACAAGAAATCATCATAAAAGGCGTGGCGGAACATTTGACGGAAAAACAGCTGGAAAACGGCGGTCCAATATTGATTGACATTGATTTGCACTACGATTATGCGGTCACTGCCAAACAATATGAATTATGGCATGTGGAAGAAGTCGTCGATAATTATTTAGGCGTTTTGAAAACCATGTATCAATTCGACGAAAACACTCGATTCCTCGTTTTCGTCCAAGAAAAAGACGCGGTGAATCGAGTGCAAGAGAAAAACATCACGAAAGATGGCATTCATATTGTCATCGGTATTTCAGCCGACCGCCAGGCACAAATCGATTTGCGCAAACGTGTCATACCGTTAATTAGCGGCGAAGATTCGTGTGGTCAGTTGCCCATTATCAATAGCTGGGAAGACGCCATCGACGCCAGCATTACGACGGGTGCCACCGGATGGCAACTCTACGGTTCGCGAAAACCCCATCACGACGTCTATAAAGTCACACATATCTATGAAATCACCTATGACCCCGACGACGGCGAATGCATGCGCAATTCCATCCAGCTCAACGAATTCGACATATTGCAAAATCTATATCAATTGTCCGCGCGCAATAGTAGCCATCCGTCCTACATTTATAGCGGTGAATATTTGAAAACCCGCAGCACATCACCCACGACAACTGGCGGAAAATCTCCGTCGAAAATCCCATCACAAAACCGGCTCACGAAATCCGCACTCAATGAATCACTATTACACATTACAAACCAACAGCAATTGCAAGACATGGTGAATGATTTTATCGACACCTTGAAACCGCAAGAATATGATTTGCGAGAAGCCTATAATTATGTCATGGCATTGCCCGAATCTTATTACGAAACCGGTTCGTTTGCGAAATGGATTCGAGTGGGATGGGCATTGCGAAACATTAGCGACCGCCTCTTGATTGTATGGATAGCCTTTAGCGCCATGGCCGAGAACTGGTCATTTCACGACAACATTCCGGATTTATGCTCGCGTTGGCAAGGATTCGATTTGAAAAATCCGCAAGGATTGACCAAACATTCAATTATGCACTGGGTGAAACAAGACGCACCAGATGCATACCGACGTGTTCGCGCAACGTGTATTGACTTTTATATTGACCAGACTGTCAAGGCGGTGACATTAGACAATATTAGCAATGACAAGAGTTCGCGAGGTTGCACCGATTTCGATATTGCAAACGTCTTATATCATATGTATAAATCGGAATTTGTCTGTGTAAGTGTAAAGAACAATATCTGGTATCGCCTAAAGGGTCATATGTGGCTGGAAAACGATTCGGGAACCACATTGCGCAAAGCCATTTCGACGACGTTGCGCGATTTATACTGGAACCGCGCTCAATCCTTCATTGAACAGGCGGCGAGTTTGAATCCACCTGACGAAGAGCGCACAAAACGAATGCAAGATTACGCTGACAAAATATTGAAGATTTGCGAGCGATTAGGCCGGGCGAACGAAAAGAAGAATATCATGACAGAGGCAAAGGAATTGTTTTATGACGCGAATTTCGTAGAGAAATTAGATACAAATCCTTATTTGATGTCCTTTAAAAACGGAGTCCTTGATTTCAAGGCGCATTGTTTCCGCCGTGGATATCCAGAAGATTATTTGTCGAAATGCACGAACAATGACTATATACCCATCGATGAATTGCGTGATGGATCTACGATGGAGGAAATCCGCGAATTTATGCGCAAACTGTTTCCGATTCCGGAAATACACGATTACATGTGGGAACATTTAGCGTCGATTTTGATCGGTACCTCGTCGGCAAATCAGACGTTCAATATGTATATTGGCGCCGGTCAAAATGGTAAATCCGTATTGACTGATTTAATGACGCTTTGTTTAGGACAATACAAGGGCGATGTGCCATTGTCGTTAGTCACTGACCGCCGCACAAAAATCGGTGGATTAGCACCAGAATTATTAGCGCTAAAGGGTGTTCGTTTAGCCGTCATGCAAGAGCCTTCGGAAGGCGACCAATTGAATGAGGGTGTCATGAAACAATTGACCAGTGGTCTAGACCCTATTCAAGCCCGTGCGCCATACATGTTGCAATCGGTGACTTTCCTTCCACAATTCAAACTCGTCGTTTGCTCGAATGCATTCATGGTGATTAAGAGTCATGACCACGGCACCTGGCGTCGTATTCGCGTGGTAGATTTCGTATCCCTCTTTTGCGACAATCCAGTGCAAGGTGATACCGAAAAACCCTATCAATTCTTGATTG
>Ga0214923_10001829_pt1 | contig 29512 bp, 23 predicted proteins | sample LL1510_MetaG_FD_177993 | JGI IMG/M metagenome (GOLD analysis project Ga0214923, IMG submission 177993) | Freshwater microbial communities from Lake Lanier, Atlanta, Georgia, United States - LL-1510 | ecosystem: Environmental > Aquatic > Freshwater > Lake | place: USA: Georgia | collected...
AAGATTACGAGTGGTGGGATCAAGATACATTAATACCTTCAGTTATTACCAAATATACTATAAAAGAATGTTCTAGTTTGAAAGACATGAAGTAAAAAATATAAATAATATAAAAAAATTGAAATTATTTTATATACAGTAATCCTCTTAGTCGTAAGAATCCTTGGTAAAGAGCATCAGTCACAAATGTGCAAGGTGCTGTTTCCAATTGTACTGGTGTTTGGCGTAATGCTTGTTGGCGTGGCTATCTACGGCACCTTTTTGCCAAGCGATACCTGCAACGCGTGGTGTAAGGGCCTGACATGGGCGGGCTTTTTGGTAATGACCTGGACTACCCTGTATTTCAGCTTCAGTGCCTCTCCTCGCGAGAATATTGTCCCTTGTTGCGACGGAAGGGCAGCGCCTGATTGCGACGGATCAGGTCCAAGGACTGGTCACCCTTACACTGCTGGCGAGATTGTTGATGTGCTGTGCTTGCCATGCACTGTCATCAAGGCTTTCTTCTGCTGGCCCTGCTGGGTGTATGAGTGCCAGAAGAAGAAGTGGGCCAAAGCTGACGAATTGGCCAACACGGCCGAGAAGCTGGCTGCTGCTGAGAAGCGGATTGCTGAACTGACTGCGGTAAGACCAGCATGGGAAAATATGGCGACTGCTCCGTCTGCCCCACCAGGTCACGGTTCTACCATCGGAGACCCAAAGGTAGCGGTCTAAAAAATAAGCCTCTCACCAAGATTAGATTCTAATTGTATATTTATATAATTAAAATCTTGCTTCCGTTTTACCTCTAGCCTCAGTCCTTCCTCTAGCTTCTGTTTTACCTCTAGCTTCTGTTTTATCTCTAGCTTCTGTTTTACCTTTCACGTCAGTTTTTGGTTTTACTTCAGTTTTAACCTTAACTTCTTTACCTGTCACAAATTTTACATATTTTATGCCTAATTTTTCTATTAATAAATAAACACAATCAATGTATGTACTTTTATTAATTTTAATTCTTTTATTGTTTTTAAAACATTCTCCGTCAAAGAAAATGCCATCCATATCGGTTATTTCGCATATATAGCAATCTTTTTCTAATTCCTTAAGACTATCTTTAGATAATTCGTAAATTGTTTTGCTTGCTTTGTCATATTTTAGATTAGCTAATTTAAAGATATGAAGCATGGATTCAATTTCATCATTAAATAATTTTATATTTTTAGCACTAATGGTTTTTGTCATTTCAATTTCTGATGTATAATATAATTTTTTAGTTTTTACATCACTTATATTTTGAATATGATCTTTTAAAAAGATATAAACATCCTCTAATTTTTTCAAAACATAAAAATTTTTAATATAGACTTGATTTAATTGTTCTCTTCTTTTTATCAAAAAATCAAGATTAAGATAATCTAATGGAAACTTACCATTAATAATAGCATTTTTATATTCTTTTAAATTATTTCTAACAATATGTTTAGCATTTTCTAGTAAATCTATATCAATTATAAATTTATAATTAGTTGGTAAATCAACATGTATTTTTTGAACACCATTATTTATTACAGAAGTTGTTAAACCAATTAAGAGTGTAATGTCAGTAGCAGATGATAATAATTTATTTAATTTAGATTGTAATTCTCTAGCCCATTCAGTATTAATATTATTTGCTAAATCTTTTGATTTATTTTTATCTAATTTAATTTTTTCGTATTGTTCAAATAGCTTACTTAATTTATCAGTATTACTTATGGTTTGAGTAATTTCATCTATATCAATAATTAGATAGCTGGGATGATTCTTTTTAATATTAGTTTTAAAATTTTCTTTATATTCATTATTTAATCCGACTATATGAATTATTTCTTTCATAATATACAAAAAGAAAGAAAGAAAAAAAATTATAATGTATTATATGAATCAAATTTGTATAAATAAAGTTTGTTTTGAATTTTCAATATATCATTTCATTTATTTAATCATATTAATTATACTCGGAAATTATATTCTAGATTTTTTTAGAACACCTAAAGAAAAATTAAAAGAAGATTTATATAATATAAATTATGATCTGCCAGATGTTGGAGTGTATCCAGGACAATACTTATCAAGAAGCACGGTACAAACTAGATCAAATAAAGATATAGATGAAATGAATAAAGATTACGATAAATATAACTTTTTAAAACCTAAATTAACATATAAGAATCCATTAGAAACTGAATCTATAGAACCTGAATCTATAGCTTCTGAATCTATAGCTCCTGAATCTAATACTGAATACTCGCCTTTAGCTATAACAGAAACTGAATCAATAAAAAAATCTAAATCAGAACAAAAATCTAAACCAAAACAAAAATCTAAACAAAAAACATTAAAGAAGACAACTTATAAATCAGAACAATTAGAACCAATTAAAAAACAATCGGAACAATCTTTTAATGAATCAACTCGGTTACTTCCATTAGCTCCTGGTCAAGGTATATCAAATACAAATTATTCAAATCATGGAGCAACTAGATTAAATCCACAAATAGAAATGGTTCAATTACCAAATGGAGGTTTAACTGATTATGAATTAATCCGTCGTCGTGATTTAGGAGTAATGGCTGATCCCTTAGCACCACCAGAAAAGAGAACAGAAAGACCTCAAATAGATATGACATTACCATTATTAAGAAATAAGTATATCGGCTTACCTACTAGAGGAAGTTATGATACATATCAACAAACTGGCTATTTAGTAGATGATACTAATTCAAATAATATATTAAAATTATTTGGAAGACAAAAATATCCAGGATCTACACAATATGAATACTACGCAATGAAATCAACCGCAGCAGATCAATATAAGATACCGTTATATGATATAAAGAAACAATTGTTTGACAATGATTCTGTGACATTGGTTAAATTATTTCCAGGAACATATAAATATGTAGAATTCAAGCAAGAAGAATTAATATAATTATAATTTTTTTATTAAAATATAATAATAATAGAATGAATTATTATTATAAAAATGAAAATAATGATAATATAATATATAAACCAATTAAGATAGATTTTCCAGCATTTATAGAAGATACTGAATATAATACTCCGTATCAATATGATACAAATGTATCATCATCTCGTATTGGTTTATTAATATATGGTTCATTATGTAAATATCGTGGAATATTGGAGAATCATTTAGATAGAGAGTTTAAACAAGGTCCTGAATTAAAGATAAATATATCTGGATTTAATAGATTTAATAATAATTTAACGAGAGTAATAGATTATGAAAATAAAGATGCTCAATTAATAAGAACAACAATTTGTAGATTTAAAAAGACAATTGGAGTCGAACAAGCAAAAAGATATATTGTATTAAGAGAAGGTAATATAAATTACTTAGTACATTATGGAAAAAAGAATGACATATTGATTAATTTTCCAGAACATCTAAATAAATATAAAAAAGAAATAAAAAGTAAGCTTAGAGAGTATGCTTTAAAATTAAATTTAGATTATGTCTTTTTTCAAGCATATCCGGCACAAATTAAAGATATTAGATTATATCTAAAAGATAGTCCAGATATTATAAAAAATACAAAAAAATATATAAAAAAATGTGATCAATTAACATTATTAAATATAGAAAGAGAAATAATAAATATTAATAATTAAATTATGTTTCAACTTCTTTAAGAATATAATATTTGGTGATATTATTATTATCTTTAGTAGAATAAAAATATTTGAAACCTCTTCCTGCTAAAAATCTTAGAGTGATTGCTAAAAGAATATCAATATTAAGTTTATTGTCTATTTTTATTTTTGAATTAGTGAATATATTATTAATAATTTTGAAATTTTCGTCATAATTATCAAGACCATAAAAAAATAATTCTCTTATATTATAAGTTTTATTTTTTACTTCATTATTAAGCCATCCCCATTCCCAAATATTAGTAGAATTATCAAATCTTCCAACAATGTTATAAATAAATGAAATATTGTTAATGATAATAATAGATGGATCTAAATCAGTAGTAGAGTCCATAAATTTAACTGATGTTATTTTTTTTAAATTTGTATCAAATTGATATCTATAAAAATCATACATAATTATACTTTGTTTAATTTTATCCATATAATATATAATGATATATTATATAAATTTTTATCGAATTATTTGTATTGAATTATTTCCTATCTCTAATTATATTTACATTATTGCTAATATTGGTTGGTAGAGTAGATGTTTTCTTTTTTGCTAGAATAGCTTGAATACTTAAAATTGTAGATGGTTGATATTCTTTTTTTTTAATAGTTGATATAATTTCGTATATTGGTGGAAATCCTCCGAGACTAAATTTTGAATCCATTATAATATTAGTTATATAATTACTTATAAAAAATTACTCTAAAATTACTTATTAAATTTTTCATAGCAAATTCAAATTTAATATTTATATTATTTTTATTTTCCTTATATTTATTTACTAATTTTTCATCACCAATTTTATATTTTGTATTAAATATAATACCATTGTCATATATACCAATAATATTTTCAAATTCGTCATAGATAACAATTGGAATACTAGATTCATCTGATTTAAGAATATTACTTATAATATGAAGTTCTACCATATATTCATCAAATATTTCTGAATTTTTAATTATTGAATCTTTATAACTAGATATTTCTTTTTTAATATTAATATCAAAAGATTTAAAAATAGCAACTATATCATATCTACGGCTATCATTTCGAAGATAATCAATTAATAATGATTTGATATAATTAGATATATCTGTTTGTAAATTGCTATAATGTCCTAAATTTCTAACTTCGATATCAAGTAATTTATTTTCAATCCAATAATAAGCATTTGAAATAGATCTATAAATACCGTCACTATAATTAATTAATTGAATTATTTTATCTTTATATTCTTCAGCAGGATATTCAATTATATTATCTTCTAATTTTTTAAATCTTTTCTTACCAATAATTGGAACATTGTCAGATCCATAAATATTTGATAATATTTTATCAACATTTACACTATTACTTTTAATAATTTTTTGTTTAGGTCTATTTGTAAAATTATGATAATCATTAACATCATTGATTTGATATTTATCTTTATTAATTAATTCAAAGAATTTATATTCATTACTTAAAATTTCATCAACCAATTTATTAACATAAATTATAATATAATTTTTAGTTAATCCCATATGACATTCATTGTTTTTCCATATACACAATTTACTCGCATTACATTTTTTATCATCATTATTTAAATTACATGTTTCTATAATATTTTTTGATACATAATCACGTAAATCCGGAATTTTTTTAATAACAGTTACTAAATCACCACCAATCATTCCATTTTTATTACCCCCTAAAAATATATTTGGTCCCATCATTGCTCCGCCATTCATATCATTTTTATCTTTATCTGAATCATAATAGGTATTATCATAAATATTATCATCTTCTTTAACATTATTTAATGTTTCTTTAATATTTTCTTCTTTAATGTCTTCATCGTCATCCTTAATATTTTTTAATTTATTTAGGATTTTAACAAGATCTTTATTAACTATTTTAAAGATGTATTTCTTCAGAGCGAAATTTTTATCGTCATAATTTTTTTTAGAATAATATAAATCATTTAATTTTGATATTATTTCATCATCTTGAATTATAAAATTACTTAATTCTAATTTAAATTGTTTGTATCCGTCATTTTCATAAGTTTTAATATTAACATCAATAATACCTTTTTTATCGTCACTTAAAGTTATATCTTCTTTTAAGATTTTATCAATTTTATCGTAACTGCTTCTATTTTCATAACCAAATTCTTTTAGTCCTAATCTTTTACTTAATTTCTGAATATCTTCTTTAGTCATCTTTATTTCAGTTATAGGTAAATTAATCAATCTGCTATACATTAATCCATCAATATTATAATTATTATCTAATTTTTCATTACCATATAAACCAGATGGATAAATTTTAAGTATATCATAAATTTCATTAATAGTTTTATCTATATCAGTTACAAATTTAGTTATATTATCATCATATGTAATATTAAGTTCATATACAGATCCACTATTACTACAAGGTATTAAGATATTATTTTTTGAAATTAAATATTTACATCTAAATTTAGCATCAATAATTTGTCCAATAATTTTATCTTTATTATTATTATATATTGATTTTGCGGTTAAACTTAAATCTTTATCAATTAAATTTACGCAATTTTGATATGAATATTCAATAATATTTTTAATTGCTGAACTAGAAGGATTAAAAATTTTTTGAATTACAATAGTTGTATCCTTATTAGATTTTTTAAGAAAGAAAATTGGAAAATATTGATTAGCATCTTTAATTAGTATGATTGAGTCTCTTTCATTTAAAAATATATTATTTTCAATATTAGAACAAACTAATACGTAATCATCTTTTTCTATTTTTTTTTCATCTTTAATTATAAATTTTTCTTGTCTTTGAAAGATAAATATATTCAATCCATTTTTTGTTAAAATGCCTTTTGTTGATATTAAATCTGATAATAACTCATAATCAAGTGAATTATTATTTTTAATAAATGATATATATTCTTGACAAGAATTAAATTGGTTTCGAATATCACCATTATTTAAACTAGTTATTAAAGATAATTTTTTATCTTTTTCAAGAAAACTTACTAATTTATTTTTTAATTCATCTGCTGAAATATCCAAACAAGCAGCGATTGATGAAATAAATGGTATCTCTTGTTTAATGCCATGTTTAAAGAAATATCCAGTTTCTGAGAGAACAAGATAATTATTTTTGATAGTCTTTATATTTTTATTAATGACATTAAAAAAGATATCTAAATACTTTGGTAAGAATGAATATCTATTTTCTTGTAATTTATTAGTATCTTGTAATATATAAACTTTATCGGTTACGACAGTTTCTTTTTCAACAATATCAGTTCCACTAGTTCCATACCCAATACATTTTTGATTAAATAATTTTTTAGCTTTATTATTACTTTCAAAAGGATCTTTAATAAAACAACAAGGCATACATAATCCACTTGGATTATTACTTCTAGTTAAAAATCCAACATACATGAATTTACCGTTTGTTGATGGATCACATGTAATATATAAATCATCTTGATTTTTTGAATCTGATACTTTAGCAGCTCTTAATATAATTTCTTTATTTTTTCCACTAATTTTAATTATTACTTTTTTTTCATAAACATTTGTAGTTGAATTTAATTTATAACCATATTTAATTAATTCATTAAGAGTTTTTGTAGTATTAAATTGAGGTCTTCTTTTAATTTTCGCACTATTTTGACATGATCGAGTCCATTGATTTTGACCTTTTTCTGGTTTAAATCCTAATCTTTCTTTATCTAATTTAGTAATCTCTTTAACCTTATTTAATGATCTATCTTCAACATTAACAATTTCTTCTACTTTATTTCTTCTTTTAGCAATATTATTAAGACCTTTTAAGATATCTAATAAATATTTCTTTTCTGGATTTTTATTAATATAAATATCTTCATATAGATATAACATAATAGATGTAAATTCACATATATTTTCTAATTGTACTCTATTACGAGATCCAGAAATTCTTAATTTATAATTATCTTTGGATTTGCCCTGAATATTAACATCTATACCAGGAGCTTTATATCTAGGTATATTTTCAAACTTTCTTAAAACTCTTCCGGCCTTTTTAAGATATGGAAACTTATCTCTAATTTCTTTTATTTTAAGTTCTGTATTTTTTTCAGTTAAATTAAATGAGTTACTAATTTCGCGAATCATTTTCTTTTCATCAAATTCAAAATTTCTTAAGAAATATAAGATTCTTTTTTCTAAACTTCTATCACTTTCATAATTACTTACTCTTTTATACCTTAAATATGTTCCATATTTTCCTAAATTACTATCAGACTCAATCTTATCTTTTCCTTGTCTCTTTCTTGGATCAATTACTACAGCAACATATGGATAAAATAATCTTGAAAAATCACCTAATGTATTATGATTTATTATACCTGTAGTTTCAATTTGTTGAATAGTATTAATAAAAGCAAATTTAAAGTCTTTATCTTCTGGAACATATAATTGTAGTCTTGTATTTTCGTCATTAATTTTTTTAATAATATTGCGAACAAATTGATATGTATTTTTAATATCGTCAAAAGATGCTACATCTTCTTCTTTAAATTGAATTTTATATTCAACTCGACCATTTTCATTTAAACTTACAGAAATATATTTATTAGAGGATGATTCTTTTAGATTAACCTTAATTTTAAAACTTATACCATAAGGATTTGTTTCAAACCATTTACTTAAAATAGCATTTTTATCTTGTTCTGGATTATCAGAATTAAATTTATAAACCAATGTTCCATCTGTTTGTTGATATTGAATAAATGGATAAATATCATTTACTAAAAAATTATCAAATATACGAAATAAGTCAATTTTAATGTCAGATTTTTTAATATTAATATTATCAATATTAATTGTTTTATTATTATATTTTGTCATAAATAAATTGATATGAGTGACAACTTGAGTTATATGATTTGTTTTTAGATATTTTTTATATAATTCAGGTTTCTTTTTAATTTCTTCAATTATACGTGTAATAGAATTTTCTAATTTATTATCATTACTAATATTATTATAAGTTTTTGTAATCAGTTCTGATTCTTCTTTTTTATTATCATTTAAATAATCAATGATATTTTTAAATTCATCTGAAGAAATACTTAAAAAATAAATTTTTACAAATACATCATATACATTTTTTAGACTTTCATTATTTGCTGTATAATTTTTACCTAATTCATTATAAATATCTGTCATATAAATTTCATTATTAGTATAATAATCGTTATAATCATCTAAAATATTATATTGATCATTTTCAACTCTAATATTAGAACCATATTTTTTTATATTATCTCTTAATAATCTTAAATTATTTCTAAGGGATTCATAAATTTTTATATTATTATCTGGTTTGGCATCTATTAATAATAATTCATTTCTTCTAATCCATTTTTGCCCTAACATCATTTCTTCATACTTTACTAAAACTCTATTTTCAAGTAATTCATTATAATAATATTCAGACCATAAATAAATTCTAGATGGTGTTAATAATTCTGAATTCTTATCAAAAATTTTATTTTTTTTAATAGAGCAAACAATTTTATTTTTAATATTTTTAATTGTGTCATTTTTGTAAATATAATTATTAAAAACATATTGCTTATTAAATACATTTTTTAACGATTCATCATAATTTAAATTATCACGTGAATTATCAAAAGGAACCAATTCATTTAATTTTTCAATCTTATCATAATCTTTATCTTTCTCTAAAATTTCATCAATCATATTACGAGTATTTTTAGAATCTTTTTCATTTTCTATAACTAAATCTAGATCATTTTCAGTTGAATATAAATTTTCTAATTCTTCAAGTGATAATTCTTCAGTAATATGTTCAGAATCAGCACTAGATTCTTCAGCAGATTCATCTCCCGATACTTCACCAGTTTCTTTATTATTTTTTGTCATTTCAGATATTATCTCATCTGAATTACTATCATTATCAGATTCATCTGAATCATCTAAATTAATTTGTCTTTTTACAGATTTTTTAGGAGATAAACTTCTTCCTCTTCTTGATGATTTGCGAGAAGATAAACTTCTTTTTTTTGATAATTTACGAGGTGATAAACTTTTACCTCTTGACATTTTTAAAAAACTTTTATAAGATTGCTCTAAATATTTTGTCATTTTTTTTTCATTATCAATTATATTTATATTTTCAGCAGCACCACCAAATTTTAAATTACTATTAGTTCTATAATCAACACGATCTTCTTCTTTAATACTTTTTGAAAATTTATTGAATTTATCTCTTCTTATAACTGAAGCATAATTAAATGATGTTTTACCACTTATTTTATATTCCTTAACATGTGTATTATACCAATCTTGTCCCAATTTTTCAATAACCTCATCCATCTTTTGTTTAGATTTTCTTATGTTTTCAAATGTAAAATCAATATGATGATATATAAAAAAGAAAGAATACCATTTTGTGCCGTATTTCTTTTCTAATTCTTGAATTTCTTTTTCATTTAAATTAATAATAGTATCAAATAAATTTAAATCTTTAATCTTTTTAATGATTTTTTGAATACTGCTATCAACTAAATTTCCTAAAAATATATAAATATGATATTGACTTTTATGATTATTATTTTTAACCTTGTATATTATTTTAATAGGATCTTCCATTAATATAATATATAATATATTTTTTTATTTAAAAATTTTATCCTAATATATTTGTAGTTAAAGTCATACCACAATATTCAACTGGATTTATTGAGTAATCACGATAAGTATAGATTCCTAGTTTAACTGCTTCTTTTAATAAAAATAAATTAATCTGGGCAAATAATTTTGTATGTCCTGTTTCAGGACATCCAATATGACCTATTTCATGAATCGCTACATACATTAATTCATTTAGATCATGAATTTTATCATTTTTTTTTGATCTTAAACAAAATACTAATTCTTCTCCTTTATTAACACTATATGATGTTAAATTATTTCCTCCTTCATTTTCTCTAACTTTAACATCATCTATTTTATAATATATAGTTTCAACAAAAGGTTTAAATTCTAATAATTTACGATCATTGGTATTTTCTGATTGTTTTTTTAAGGTAGTAATTAAAAATTTTAAATTTTTCATTAGTTTTGCTAATAAATCGGCAGATATTTCTTTATCATTTAAGTCTCTAACTAGATATTTATTTTTGTCAAAAGCCTCAACTAAACTCATTTTTTCAATTACACGATTATCCTGTTTACAATAAATAGTTAAGATTAGAACAATTATACAAATAATTAATAAATATTTATCCATAAAATAATTTATATTTAATTTATTTCTATTATAATTTATATAATATAATGGGAAATAATCAATCTAATTCTATTAATGCAGAAATTATTAAAAATTTAGAAAGTGAGTCTGAAACAAGTGTTAAATCTTCTGAAAAGAATGTTGTTGCTAATAAAGCTGAAGAAACTGAAGAAAAAGAAGGAAAAAAATATGTAGATACTGAAACAGCAGTTGCTCCAACAGCAGAAAAAGCAGAAAAAGCAGAAAAAGCAGAAAAAGCAGAAAAAGCAGAAAAAGCAGAAAAAGCAGAAAAAGCAGAAAAAAAGAAGCCTTTATCAAAAAATCAAGAAACATCAAATTATATATTAAATTTATTCGGCGTTGAACCTGAGGAGCCTAAAAAAAAGTCAAAATCTAAAGGAGGTGATCCTACATCAACTACATCTGATCAATCAGTTGATCCTAAGGCTGCTAAAAAAGCAGTCGAGGCTGTTGGCGAAACAACCTCTGCTCAATCAGTTGATCTTAAGGCAGCTAAAGAAGCAGGCGAGGCTGTTGGCGAATCAACATCTGCTCGATCTGTCGATCCTAAAGCAGTAGCAAAAGCACTTGCGGTAGTTGGTGAATCAACATCTGATCATTCAGTAGTTCCTACTACTCAAATTGTTTTTCCTAAAAGACAATCTCATAGATGCAGATGTAATGGTCATGGTTGTAAAGTTTGTGTTGGTAATGTAAATGTATTCGTAGTATCTAGCGAAGCTATTAAGGATGCTTTATTATCACAACCTCGTGATAAAATTCATCTACCTACAGCTCATCCTGCTATTAAAAGAATGGGAGGTGGTCAAGGATATATATCAGAATTATCAACAGAAAGTCTTTCTAATTTAGCTGGAGGTAATAACGCTACATCTGAATTTAACCCTGATGGATTTTTTCAAGATATGCAAAAAGGTGGATTTTCATTTGAATCTAATAAAAATAAACCCCGTAAAATGGGTAAAGTTGAAAAATACTTAAGCACTGATATAGATGATGATATGAGTGACGAAGAATTTTCTGAAATGACTGAAGGATTAGATGTAGATCCCAATGAAGACACTGAAGACTTAAAACAAAAGGTAAGAGCCTTAAGAGCAATGGTTTCTAGATCTAAGGCTTCAGCTCCAGTAAGCAAGAGAACTTTTAAGAGATCTAGCAAAAGATCTAGCAAGAAATCTAGCAGAAGATCTAGCAGAAGATCTAGCAAAAAATCTAGCAGAAGATCTAGCAAACGCATGACTGAATCATCGGTAGGTGGATCTGAAAATAGTATATCTGAATACTTAAATTCAACATCTTCTATCAGCACATCTGATGTAAGATTAATCTCAATGAATAAAATAAGAAGATAAAAAAAGAAGATAAAATAATTAAATAAAAATTAAAATTAATTTTTATTTATTATACCATTTCTGCCATTAAATTTGCTGCCTTTTTAGGATTATAAGTATCTTTAGTATAATCTAGAAATTCAGCTACTTTCTGAGCTATAATTCTATTTTTAGGATTACTTAAATTTACTTGAAGATTTGGATATTTATCAGACAGTTTTTTGTCTTCAACATTAATTAATGATTGATCTATATTATTCTTTTTCATTTTTGTTACTTTTAATATAATATCTAATATGAATTTGTTTTTCTTTTGTAATTCAGTTTCAATAAATTTCTGAGGACTTAAAGGCTTTACTGGCACAGGTTTCTTTGATTTTTCTGGTTCCTTTGATTTTTCACATTCCTTTGGTGCCGCAGTTAAATTAATATATACTAAAAAAATTCCTATCGCAATAACAGCGTATATAGCCAAATTTTTCATATCCATTTTCTAATTTATATATATATATTATAGAAAAAATAAATCTAAATTATTAATCATCACATATCTTAAAACTCTTATCTGATTCAGAATCATTAGCAGCATTATCATCCTTCCCCTCAGAATAAACATTCACATCTTCATATACGACTTTTTTAGTTTTAAAATAATTTGCTAAATTATTTTGTTTCATACCGATTTTAGAATATATTTCATTTTTTATTGCTTCATCAAACATCCTTGTGGAATTATCCATAACAATATCTAAGAATTGAACTGTCGGATTCATAATTTGATTTGTTAGATAGAATTTATAATCTACTTTTAATTTATTCTTTTCTATGTAATCTGGATGCTCTATCTTATCTCCTTGCAGTATTCTATCTTCTTTTCCCATACTCTTCTTTTTACTTTTAATAGCATGTTCATCAATCTCTACAGCAGCGTAAGGTATTCTTTCATTTGTAGCTGGTTCATTTCCAGGATCTCGTTCTGCCATTCTCTGACATAATGAAACATGAGCTATCCCACATTGAACCTCTTTCCAATTCCATGGACCAGAACATGTACAAACCTTACCTTCAGATGTACAGACAGATCCTTTTGGATGTTTTCCATCTAATCTTTTTCCTTTATATTTACCTTTTAATGTTTTAGATGTAATAAAATATCTAATCGGATGTTTTCCTTCAATGATTTCATATATAGATCTTCTAATAAAATCTATTCCGGCTTGTTTATCTAAATCAATCATCCACTTCTTTAATAATCCACCAACTACTTTTTTAACAATTGGAGCATTATCACGTCTCTTTAATACCAGACCCATTGAAGCAACTTTATATTTCTTATCATCTTCTTCATATTTCTTTCCAATATATCTTTTCTTACTGACAATAATCCATGGACAGAATACCTTTTCATAAGATAATTCTTGAGGATATTGTTGTCTAGCCTGAACTAATTTGGAAGTTAATATTCCTAATGTAATTGCTGGCATAATGGTTTCAGTTCCAGATACAGTTTTTCCATCAAGCGTTTTAAAATTTGGACGATTAAATACAGAATCAGTGTCACCATATAAGGTTTCTGGCTCAATAGTATATTTACTAAATATATCTTTTACACTATCAATTACATATTGTCTATCTTTAAGATTAGGCTTTCCTGTTTTATCTTTTAGTTCTTTATTAAAGATTTCATTTAGTTTTTCAGGATTATCTAAATTTTTATATACATTCTTCATAATCTTTGCTAAGCTATTTTCTACAAAATCTCTTGCTAACTCTAACTGACTTCTTCCAACAGCAGTTGTAGAAGCTGCTAATTCTATCATAAAGATAGGGCTTGTTTTAGCTCCTAATTGTCCATATAATGAATTCGCAGTTACTTTAAGAGCAAGTTGCTTACCATCTAAAACACTTTTTACGAATGGATCATCTTCACTTTCCATAAGTTTTCTGGTAGCTTTTCTTTCTCCAAGTAAATTCATTAAAATCTGAGGAAGAATACCAAAGTTTTTTGCTTCATAATTAGGATCAATCTTTTTAGCAAACGTGCATGTTGTTGTTGTGCCATCATTGTTTTTAAATGTTACCTCTTTATATTCATAATCAGGAAGACTCAAATATCTAGGATCTATAACTAATGTTTCATGAGATATATTTGTAGCGATCATTGAACTAGGATATAGTGATGAATAATCATTAACCCATACTGATTCTTCATAAAAGCCAACAGTTGGCTCAAACACAATTGCTCCTTCATATCCAACCGCATTTTCATCTTCAGGAGCTCCATAATTAACTTTAAGAACGGGCATAATATAATTCTCCTTTCTGTTGAATTTTGTAACCAAACTAAAAATCTTTACACCTTGACCTCTTAAGAAGATATAAGATAATGGAACTGAACAAACATTTGCCATAGCAATATTATTAGTAAGAACTTGTAATTTATTTAGTAGTTTTAGAACTAGCACACAATCTTGAATACAGTATTCCGCAACTACTTTTCTATCAGCAGAAGTTTGTTTGAACTTTTTAAAAATATCTTCTGGATGAATATCATCTTTAACAAGAGATGCTTTATATTTTTTACATTTATCTTTGAGACTTAATAGATCTTTATATTCATCATAATGTTTTCCCACTACAATGTATTTTTCTTTATAATTAATATCAGTAATCTTAAGTTTATCTGTAATATGTTCCGGACCTTCAATTTCATCATGTTCTAAAATTTCAATATAATTACCGATCATAAATTCTTTTGGATCTTTGATGTAAATTTTATTTTCCTCAAATTTTTGAATATCTTGATTTATAAAGTTTTCAGCAACTCGATCTAGTTTATATGAATCTAATTTATGATCTCTTTGAACAACTTTTAATAAATCTATTTGTACACGACCTTTCATTTCGTAAAATTTTAGTGTATTGTCGCCTAACGCCGCACTAGATAAGTTTTTAATTTGAAACTTAGATTTTTTATCTTCTATTCCTAAATATCTATTCAAATTAGAAAATTCTTCTTCTATATCTAATAATTTAGCACGATCATATACATATATCCAATCAAAACCAAATTGATTATAAGCAGTCATAATATCAGGGTCTTCCTCTAGTATTAAATTCTTAAATCCGATTAATAATTCTGCTTCTGTTTTATAACATCTAACATCGCACCCTTCAATAGGATCACAAGTATTTAAAGATAGCATAACTTTTAAATGTGGTTCTATAGCGCCATATTTTTGAAAAACACAACCAATTTGAATAACTGGATTCTCAATATTATCAGCCTGAGGAAATCCACCATCATAAGAATAACATTCTATATCCCATGATAGGATATTAAATTTTGCCGACTGCTTTGTATCATATCTTTCAAGATCTGAAAAATCAGCGATAGCATAAATATCTGTATATTCTTTTTCTTCGGTTTCATAAATTTTGACTTTAATCCAACCACATGTATCTACATTTATAATATGATTGAAACGAATATAAGGTTCAATATTAGATTCATATAATTGAAATTTTCTTCTACCCTTAAAAGGAATACCAGAAGGACAACTAATGTCTTCTGTAAATATTTTTTCTAAAGATTTGAATGAATATGTATCATCAAAGAAGAAAACAATAAAAGTAAATAACTTGTTATTAGTAAATCCTCTTGCTTTATGTTTTTTTATAGATTTGTAAATAATTTGTTTTCTAAAGCCTTCATTTTCATCATAATCAGAATCTTTTACAATACTGGCATTTGTTTTTTTATTATTTAAATGAACATTCAACAAATTTATAAAAGCATCCACACTAGTAGCAGACCATTCTTCTGGTATTTCAACAAAAAAATATGGCTTGAAGTTTTCAATTCTTAAACAAACAGATTTTTCATCTAATGTTTTTCCATATAAATTGATAAAATATCTAGTGGGGTGAATTACCCGCTTCTTTTTTGTTTTATAATCAATTTGATCTATCTCTAAATCAGTTCTCTCATTATACTCTTGCCAATCAATAATTTGAAAAATTAAATCATCTGACATGATATATATTATATATAACTATATTTATTTATATAGTATTCATAAATCAATTTTTTCACCTATATTAAATAAAAATCAAGATTTTTATTTAAAATAAATACTCTCGGTGATCTTCACCTCCCTTTGCCCGAATCAAATCTTCAATATTTCTTTTCCAACCTCTCATTGCTTGGCGAAGAATTGAGTCTCCGTAAGACTGATATCCGCCGTGAATCCAAGCAAGACCACCCATACGATAACGACAATGAATGTCAGCGCCATAATCAATCAACATCTCAACCATTTCATAATTCTGATAAAATACTGCCCAAAAGAGTGGGGAATAATTTAGGTAATTATTCAGATTTGGATTAGCTCCATACTTAAGCAAGACAAAGACTGAGTTAAATTTGTTGTTCTCTGACGCAAAAAGAAGGGCAGTATAAAATTCTGGATAATATTTGTTCATGGTTTTTCTGCTTTTGTAAAGAATCAAATTCATAATCTTATTATGATTATAATAGATACAGATGTGAAGCAGAGGCATCTTCTTCGAATCAATTACGTCAATCTCCACATTCTGTTCAAGAAGATACTCAACTATATCTTGGTAGTTGTTTCCAGTAGCAAAAATAATTGCGCAGTTTCCTACCTTGTTTTTCTGGTTGATGTCACATCCATGTTCGCAAGCATACTTTACAACAGCTAAGTTTCCGTGAATCGCCGCAATATGAATGATGTTATCGCCATTAGTATTCACCGCATGAATATCAGCTCCCTTCTGTATCAAGTAATCTGTAATCTCAACATACCCTAAAGAAATGGCTGCCATCAGAGCAGTATATCCGTCCTGTTTCTCGTGAATCTCCATGTCAGCTCCTTCTTCGACCAAAAACTTTACAGCCGGAATATTGTTTCTACATACAAATAAAAACAAAAGACTTTGCCCGTTCCTAAACAGGGAGTCAATCTTAAACTCACCAGAAGCAAGCGCTTCCTTGAGCTTCTCAAGGTCCTCCAAATTATTCTTCTCAACAGTTTCCTTCGAAACAAACTTGTCCCTGTTCTTAAAAACTGCCATGAGCTTCAAGACATGCTCTCTTTCCGACACGTCATCTGTTTCAGGTGGAGCTAGCTTTACAACAAATTTTTTTCTGAGATGAGAGACATCCTCGGTTTCTGTGGCGCAACGAACAGATGCCATGGGTGACGTGTAGATACCATATATTAGATAATAATATAAAAGAAATTTTCAATTTTTAGTTGGCAGCCAAAGGCTACAGAACAATTTTATTCAATAAATAATTTTTCACATTACTTTAATTCTTTACAACATTCTTGAGGAGGAAGAAATGAAGCTGTTCTTGGATAATCTCTTTTAATCTTTTCATATATTTCTCGCATGTTAATGCCTGAATATTTATTAGTATATACATTTTTTACGCCTAAATCAGGTTGAGGAAAAATGAGAGGTTTATTTTTCCAATCATTTGGAGTATGAGCAGGAGTATATCTAAAAACTTGTTCTTGAGAAATAAGAAGATACTTATTGCTCATACACTTACATTGACTATTTTCTGTCATACATACTAAATGTATTTGAGTATCATTTTTTACAAATCCGCCAAATGATCTTACAATACGAACCCATTGATATCTATAACAAATCGGATTCCAAATTTTGATGAATGGAGTTGTTATCTTCATTTTATCTTTTACTAGTTATCTTTTATAACAAGTATATAAGTATGTATAAATTATAATAAATTCATTTTTTTATCTAAAATAATATACAGAATGTATGAATATTCATTGATAGAAACAATATGTAATAAATTAAATATTGAATCAAATATAAAAAATATGACAATTGTTCATGAAGTTATTTTTAATTTAAAAACTGAAAAAATTAATAAAATATTAGAAGACTTTAAAATAAATAATAATCTAACACCAGTTGAGAAATATATAATTAATATATATTTAAATAAATATTCAAAATCTTTTGAAATATTATCATCAAATTATTATAATAACTCACTATTAAACATTAATTTAATATTAGGAAATCCTAAATTAATTGATACATTACATTTTGAAAGTCTTTATTATAATCATAATATATTTAAATTAATTATACACGATATACAAAAAAAATATGATAAAATATTATTGGATCCAGTATTGTATAAATTTTATAATATAGACATTATAAATAAATGGCAAAAAACAATTATACAAAAGTCACTATCTAAAGATGATTATTTTAAAATATCAACTGTAAGCACAATTTTAAAAAATATTAGATGGGAAAAATATGTAGTTATATGGAAAAAATATAATGAAGCATGTTTAGAATTAAAAAAATATTTATCTAAAGTTGAAAATTTTTATAAAAATAAAAAAATAGAAATCATTGGATGCTATAATATTGATAAAGAAATGTATAAACATTGTTTAGAGACCCACTTAGGTTTTCAAGCAGATATAATAAAATTAAAAGCATGGGCTGAAAGAGAATTAAATAGATTAATTATTGATATGAAAAAAACATTAAAATTAATTAATCCAACAATTGATACAACAAAAAATCATGTTCAGATAATAAAAGAAATTGGAGAATCTCAAAAATATAAATCAAAAGAAGAATTTATTGAACATCATAAAAAAATTATAAAAAAATATGAACATATTTATAAAAATATATATGGATTTAAAGATTATTCTCATGTAAATTTAGTGATATTTGATAATAAATATTTAGCAGGGGGGTATTATTTTAATGAAACATTTTATTTAAATGCCATTAATTGGAAAGAAAGTAATAAATATACTGTCGAAAGTTTAGTTCTTCATGAAGCATTACCAGGACATTATCTACAATTACATCCAGTTAAATATACTAATCAAGAAAATAATCTATTATACTCATATTTTACTTCAATCGTAAATGGTTTTGCTGAAGGTTGGGGATTATTTTCAGAGAAATTAGGTGTTGATCAAACGTTATGGGATAAAGTAGGTCAACTTGAATATGAAATATTTAGAACATTAAGAATTATAGTTGATATAAGTATTCATTTTGAAGGAGCAACACCATCAAAAATGTTTGATTTTATGAAAAAATATTTAGCATTCAGTAAAGATGAAATAAATTCTGAAATATATAGATATGTATGTCAGCCAGGACAAGCGGTTTCTTATAAAGTAGGTAGTCATATATTTGAAATGATTATTAAAAATAAAGGAATAAAAAATCTAATGGATCCAAAAGCATTAGAAATATATAAAAAAATTATAGCTGATGGACATATGCCACTTAAATTTCTTTTAGAAAAATTTAATATTGATCAATCAGATCTTTTTATAAATTAATCGCAACGCTTATAAATTAACATATAAGCATTTTGAGTTAATGGAATTCCAGAGCAGTTGATTTCATTTACTTTGTCATCATTGAAATTATACCATTTTTCATTATTTCTTGCGAAATTTGTAAAATGACCAAATTGATATTCGCCCATATGATTAATACCGCCAACTAATTCATATTTTGTATTATCAGTATTTTTCAACATTAGAGGCTTAATATCTAAATATTTTTCATACCCAATTAAATTTTTAATCTTAATAATATTTACATTACCATTTGTCATAATATGTTTGAATCTCTTAAAATGAATTATTAAATACTGAGGATTCTTGAAAATCTTTGTTTGTTTAATACCATTTACCTTTTTCTCACAAACTTCACAATTCCATAAATTACTATCATCTAATTTTTCTGATTTTTGATAATTCATTAATAGATCATTTAATTTATGAATATATTTTTGCTTAATTTCGTTAATACAAAATTTAGCAATCAATTCTTCATTATCTGTCTTTTCTTTTAATTCTACAACCTTTTCAGCAAAAATCTTTTTAAATAACTCAGATTTTTTAACATCTTCGTCATCTAATTCAGGAATTTCTATTTCAATCATATAATTATTATCAAACTTTGGACTCACATGCCCGCAATCAGGACACTTAGTTAGAGAACATGTAATAGATTGAAAGAATTCAGAGATTGCTGAATATTTAGAAGATAATTGATTATAATATTTCATAGCAAAATAATCAACTGTCTCTTCTAACTTGGTATCAAATATCTTTAAAACATCCTTATCAATCTTAGCATCCTTATCTAGCTCAAATCTTTGATAATATTTATCACAAAAATCAAAATATTCGTTTAATTCAGGAGGCAAACTTATGTTTAATTTAATAGGTCTAGCAATTTCTTCATGTAAGTGATCAATTAAAAACTGCATTGCTTCATGACTATCTTGTTGTTCAAATCCCATAAATTGTTTTTGCTTTTCAACAAACTTCTTTTTAAAGCTTTTAGGTGATAAACTATCTTCGCTACTTTCCCACATATGTTTAATGATACGAAAAGTTTGATAAAATAGCGAATCTTCTAAAGGACTCTTCAGGTGTTCTGTAAAATCACCATCAAATAAAAACTTTCGAAAATCATCTAAATTACTTACAATTTGAAGAACCGAATTTAAGTAACACGTATTTCCCATATTATCTAAACCAATAATTCCCATCTTAGGTTCTTCTACAACTGAACTATCATCGTGTTCTGGCATTTCAGTATTATTTAAATCTATTGGTGTTTTAATTTCAGTTTCTTTAATTTCAGATTCTTTAACTTCTGAAGTATTAATTAAATCTGGTGGAGATTCATTTTCTGAATTTAAGTTATTGACTGGATTACTAACTGTATTTGTCGTAGAAACTGACATATTAATATATGTTATATAACCTAGTATTTATATAGTTATATAGTTATTTTATCAATTTTTTTTTGTTAGTTTTCTTAGTCTCATAATATCTTAAATGTTATTAATAATATCCTATTTAAATTATACATTTTAAATCTATGTAAATTCTTAAAATCTTTTAAATCATAATTAAAAGGTAATTTTAATACTATTAATTTACACAATTTATTTTCGATTATTTCTTTACATAATTTTTCTAATGGCATATTACCTAATAATAATTTAACATATTGTTGATTTTTATATTCTGGTCCGCCCCATGGTGGATCTAAATAAATTACATCTTGTTTTAAAGTAGAATATAAATTTAAATAGCTATCATTATAGAATGAAATATTTGTTCTACCAAATATAGTCATATTATGTTTTAAATATTCATAACGTGTCTTATCTAATTCAATTGAATTAACATGACTAAATTTTTGAGAGAATGCTAATGTATCACCACCTATACACGCTGTTCCATCAGTTATAGTTAAATTTGTAGTATTCATTGTTTTAACAATAATTTCTACAATTAAATTTGCTTTGTCTGGTTTGCTAATAGAATATTTTCCAACTTCATCAATTAATATTTTATCGTTATTAGATGGAAAATATAAATTACATTTATTTATAAAATATGGGTTATTTTTTGGTTTTCCACCAATATATAAATTTTTAATATAATCATTTAATTGATCCATATATTAGTAAATAAGTTAAATTAAATATAAATAATTATATTTAATCAATATTTATTAAAATTATTATTATTTTACTTAATACAAACATTTTAAATTCATAAAATTTTAATTCTGTTAAATCATAATTAAATGGAAGTTTTAATACAAGTAATCTACATAACTTCTTTTCAATAATTTTATGACATATATCTTCTAATTTATCTTCTCCTATTTTTATTTTAATAGTTTTTTTAGTTTTATATTCAGGCCCACCCCATGGTGGATCTAAATAAATTACATCTTGTGTAAGATTGTCCATTAATTTTAAATAATCATTATTTATGTATTCAATATTCTTACACTCAAATAATTCCATATTGTGTTTTAAATATTCAAATCGTGTTTTATCCAATTCAATCGCATTAACTTTTGTAAAAGTTTGCGAAAATGTTAATGTATCTCCACCGATACATGCCATAGCATCAGTTATGGTAATTTCATTCGATCCTATATGTTTTGATATTAAATTAGCAATAGTTTTTGATTTATCGGGTAAGCTAATTGAATATCTTCCAACTGGATCTATTCGTATTTTATCATTATTTGCTGGAAAAAAATTCATTATACTCTGTAATAAATATATATTTAAATTCTTATATATTATATGAACGAATTATTAATAGAAATATTTCAGAAATTGATAAAAATTAATGAATATTTAAATAAAACTTCAAACGATACTAATTTTATTAGACAAAATGAATTTCGTATTCGCTCTCTTAAAACTGGTTTAAAAGCAATTAAAAATTTTTCATCAACTATATCTTCTTCTACACAGTTTTCAAATCTACCAGGAATAGGAAAAGGAATTAAGGATCGTATTGATGAAATAATAAAAACAAAAAAATTAATTGAATTAGATCAATTATGTTCAACAATTGATTGTAATCAATTAGACAAAAAGAATTTTAAAGATGAATTATTATCAATCGTTGGAGTTGGGTTAAGTTTGGCTGATAAATTAATAAAAGATTATAAGATAACATCCATTTCTAATTTTATAAAATTAGTTCAAACTAATAAAATTAAAGTATCTAAAACAATACAATTAGGAATTAAATATTATAAAAAATTAAAATTTAATATTCCAAGACAAGAAATTACAAAGACTTTAGATTTTTTACAAAAACAAATATCACAAGTAGATGATTCTTTAATAATACAAATATGTGGATCTTATCGTCGTCAGAAATTAACGTCTAATGATATCGATCTTTTAATAACATCTCCTTTAATATTAACACCAAATTTAAAAGAAGAAGAAAAAATAATTCAATCAATCGTATCAAAATTACATTCTTCCAATTTTTTAATAGACGATATAACTCCAGCAGCAACAAATAAATATATGGGATTTTGTAAATCCATATCTTCAGTTAGAAGAATAGATATTCGTTTTATACCATTTTTATCATGGCATCCAGGTATATTATATTTTACAGGGTCTAAAAATTTAAATCTCACAATGAGAAATAAGGCAAAGAAATTAGGATATAAATTAAATGAATATGGATTGTTTAAAGGAACAAAAAATATATATGTTGAATCTGAGGAAGAAATATTTAATCTTCTCGGGATGAAATATTTAGAACCTCAAGAAAGAAATGACTAAAGAAAAAAATGACTAAAGAAAAACATAATTATATAAAGAAAACTCATTATTTAACGATGAATGTTTAATTTTTAACATTTTTCCTTTTAAATTAGAAAATAAATTATAATTACGAATATTTGAAAAGTGAATATGATATGTTTTTAAGTCCATACTTGGATTTTTTAATAAATAATTATGTGAGTGTAATTCATATGCTAATTTAACATCACAACAACCTATACCCATAAAATAATTACCAATATCTATTTGCTTAATTATACCTTTCCAAATAAAGGTATCAAAACTCCCACAATCAGTGTTAATATTAAAATCATTATTTTTATCAATTTCATATCTTGATAAAAATAACACTTTATTATTCATATTAATTATTGAATCATTTATTAATTTATTAAAATTTTCCCCTATAATAATATCAGAATTAATTAAAATATTTATTGTATCTTGATTTGAATAATGATTCGCATATTTAAAGAAGTCATTAAATTTTAATCTATAATTATAATTTATAATCATAATCCGATTATCTGTCAAATCAATAAAATTTATATCTTTCAAAGTTTCGTTTATAATAATTATTTTATTAAATAATTTATTTGTACAATTTAATCTAAGACAAAAATCTATTTCATTTTGACGATCTTCATTTTTATCTGTATAATACGAAATTAGTAGATTTATATTATAAGATTCAGTATAAGAATTAATAATTTTTAATAATTTCTCTTCTAATAGATTAAAATTATAATCTATTTTAATAATTTTTTCTTCTGTTTTATTGCGATCCTGTATTAAATTTCTATGATAAAGTAATTTCTCCATCTAGTATTAATTTAAAGTATATATTATTATTCATAAATTAACTTTAATTGGCTTTAATAAATTAAAGCCAATTAAAATCTATTCTTTTAATCATTCTTCTTCATATAAGTCCCATCTAGAGCGGTGGTCATGCAACATTCCATTCCAATTCACTCTATTAATTATCTCACCCCATCCACGATAACCATCCCAATCCCCGCAGTCGCAATCAAATCCACTCCATTCAAACAGACCATTTTCATGATAAGTATTCCAGCAGCGAAACATATCGACATCAACTGCGTAAATTTTTTTGATGTTTCTTAAATATTTGAGAGCGTTCCAAGTAATCTGTTCTTGGTTACATCCATTAATCTTAAGAATCTCAAGATTGCTTCCCAAATATCTGAAAGCATTATCTGTAATAGTAGGCTGTCTACAGAACGACATATCCAAGACACGAATACCATTTAAGCTTTCAAACGCTTCATCAGTAATTTCTTCTTGCCTACAGCCATTCATATTCAACGTATCAATTCCGCGGAGGTATTGAAACGCAGCGGTTGTGATAGTTGGCTGATCACAACCTTTCATATACAATTTCTTGATACCTTTTAAGTTTTGAAAAGCAACATCCGTAATACTGACTTGACTACAAAAGCTAAAATCAAGTATTTGAATTCCTTTAAGGTTTTCAAATGCTACATTGGACAATTGAGGACACAGAGTAATATTTAAATCTTTAATCCCTTGTAGGTGTTCAAATGCGGCATCAGTAATTTGAACACAGTTAATCATGTATAAGGTTTTAATACCACGAAGGAAAACAAACGCATCATCCGTTATCTCGTTTTGATTACAATAATTCATTTCTAATTTCTTAATACCAACCAGATTCACAAATGCAGCATTAGTAATCAAAGAACATATTGACATATCCACGTGTAGAATGCCCTGTAAATGAACAAAATCATTATCAACTACTCTCTGATGTAGTTTTGCTGTTCTGGCTTTTGGATGCACCCTTCGCCACATACCAACATTTAGAATAACTGTCTCTTTGTCATCCCAAGCATATTCTGAGACAGCTTCCTTAAATTCCTTACATACTAGACGCAAATCGCGAGCATCTAGAGTAGAAAAAAAAACTAACAATCCATTTTTAATTGTTGAAAAAACAGAATGAGTCCCTCCAACAAAACCTAAACCCAATTTAATTGAGCTTGAAAGCTCGTGCGTAGCAGAACTCATTCAGCTATATGAGTGAGGCGTGCTAAGAATATCTAATTTAATATCACAATATATATTTATTAATTTCAATTTTTATTAGGTGATTATATTTAAGAATTTAAAGAAAAACTATATAAGGATATATTATTAATAATAATTACCGGTTTAGCTCAGTTGGTAGAGCGAGAGGCTTTTAAAAAAGGGAGATCTCTAGGTCGTGGGTTCGAGCCCCACATCCGGTATCATTATAATTTAATTAATTAACAATTAATTAAATATATAAATAAATATGAATAATTTAATATTATAATAAATGCTTGAAGATATGTATATATATGGGAAAGGTGATTATATGTATAATTCATATGAAGAAACAATGAATATAATTAAATCATTTAATAATGATTTAAGATTAGATAAAATAAAAATATATTTTGGTGTAAATTATATTTATACACCATTAAAAAATATAAATACTAATAAATGGTGTATATCATGGAAATATATTAGACCAGATTATAAAGAAAAAAAGAAGATTCATATAGTAATCTAATTATCTCCCAGTTAGAACTTTAATAATACTAATAGAAGGTAAAATATAATTAGGTTTATAAGAAGGATTAAATACTTGTTTTGCTTCTTCTTCTAAATCGTGTAATTTATCATTCTTATATCTTTGAAAATTATATAGAATCCATGTGTTATCTTTGGTTAAATAATTATATTTAAAATACCCATGTATATTACCAAATAACGATGTATTTTTTTTATTTTCGTAAGTCATAATTAATCCAAAAATCCTTTCAAGACGCATTCTATCATTACGAGTTTTAATAAGAGGTAATAAATTAAGTATATTATATTTATTATTAATCATTTTAAGAAAATCAATTTGTATTATTGCCATGCTTCCAAAACATCCAGTCCATTTTTTATTATTATATAATTTCAATAATTTTTCAGAACCAGATAAATTATTAATCATATTTTTTTCTTCAATCTCGCTAGTTTTAGTTTTTCCTGCGTGTGATTTAAAATTCCATAAACATTGATTAACTTTTGTAAAATCAATATATCTATTTATAAAAGTAGAATCATGTAATATTACAGCTGTATCAAATTTTTTATAATCCTTTAAATAATAATAATATGGTAATAATTCGCCTTTACCAGGATATTCTGATTTAATTATTTCTAAATTATCATCGTTTAATTCAGAAATAAACCCATTATAACTATTATCATCTATAATAATAATTTGATGTTTTGGATAAAATTTACGAATACAATTATAGCATTCTTGCCAAATTTCATTATGTAATACAGTTCTTATGTGTCTTAATATAATAAATCCTATCATTATTATATTAATAAATAAAATAATTTTTTTATCATCAAATTGATAATAATACTAATCTTAAGATGAACACAATACGCATACATCATCATCTGAACACAAGTATTTCTTATTCTTTTTTTCAGCTTCTTTCTTTCTTTCGTCTGCTTTAATCTTATTAGCATCAATTGTAAATTTAATAGCAGATGTTGCTGGTTTAGTTCTTAAATAATACATACCTGTTTTAAGGCCGGCTCTCCATCCATAAATTAGAGAACTAGATAATTTTTGAGTATCAGGTGATGGAAAGAATAAATTTTGTGATTGGGCTTGATCAACAAAAGCACCACGGGCTTTAGAGTGATCAATAATAGACTTTTGTTTAATTTCCCATACAGTTTTATAGATATCTTTTAGATTTTCAGATAATCCTTCAATATCTTGAACAGATCCATTATTAATAATAATTTGTTCTCTCATGTCATTATTCCATAACTTTAAATCAACTAATTCCTGCATGAGATGTTTATTGATCATAATAAATTCTCCAGCTTGTGTGCTACGAGTATAAATATTAGATGTATATGGTTCAAAGCATTCATTATTACCTAAAATCTGACTGGTTGAAGCAGTAGGCATACAAGTAGTTAAAAGTGAGTTTCTCATACCCTTCATGACTCGAACTTTAAGACTATTCCAATCTAAAGTAGTTTTAGCTTTAGAATAATCAAATTGTAAAATACCTTTTTGAAAATCACTTCCTTCAAAATAAGCATAAGATCCTTCTGTTTCAGCTAATTCAGCAGAACCTTCAACACATCCATAGTAGATTGTTTCCATAATCTTAGCGTCTAATTCAATCGCTTCATTACTTTCAAATGGTAGTTTCATCATACAGAATAAATCAGCTAAGCCTTGAATGCCAACACCAATTGGTCTATGATCAAAGTTAGTCTTTTTAGATTCAGTAGTTGGATAACTATTGATATCAATAACTCTATTCAAATTAATGGTTACTAATTTGCTAACTTCTCTTAATTTATCATAATCATATACACCATCTTTAAAGAATCTATTAACAGCAATTGAGGCAAGATTACACACGGAATGTGTTTTAGAATCTGATACCTCATTAATTTCTGCACAAAGGTTTGAGCTCTTAATTACACCAATATTTTTCTGATTATTTCTTTCATTAACTCTGTCTTTATAACAGATGTAGGGAACGCCTGTTTCAAGCTGAGAAACAAGGACTCTTTCCCAAATATCTAATGCTTTAACTTTTTCTCTGTATTTTCCTTCAGATACATATTTATTGTATAATGCTTCAAATTCTTTGCCATAAACTTCATTTAATCCAGGACATTCATCAGAACTCATTAAATACCAATCATCATCTAATTGAACAGCTTTCATAAATAAGTCAGGAATCCAAAGAGCCAAGAAAAGATTACGACATCTCTCACTATCAGCACCTGTTTGTTTCTTTAATTCTAGAAAATCTTTTACATCAGCATGCCATGGTTCTAAGTAGATAGCAAATGAAGCTGGTCTCTTACCACCTTGATTTACATGAGCTGATTCAGCATCAAGCACCTTCATAAATCTTACAATACCATTACTTTTTCCATTAGTTCCTTTTATTGCTGAATTTTTTGCACGAATATTACTGATATGAACACCAATTCCACCAGCACCTTTGCTGATGAGAGCACAATGTTTTGCTGTATCATACATACCTTCAATACTATCTTCAGTGCCTAATAAAAAGCAACTTGCGTATTGACCGTTGATAATACCAGCATTAAATAAAGTTGGAGTCGCATGAGTCATAAGACCATTTGACATATATTCATAAGTTTTCTTAATGAGATCTTGATTATTTTGTTTGAAATGGATACTAATAGCAACACGAAGAAATAAATCTTGAGGACTTTCAACTGGTTTATCATCAAATTTAATAAGATATGATCTTTCAAGGGTTTTATAACCAAAAAATTCAAAAGTATAATTACGAGAATAATCAACAATCTTATTTAAATCATCTTTATTTTCATTCATATATTTAAGCATATCAGGTAATAAATAATCTCTATTATATAATTTATTATAATTATCTTGAATATAATTCATTCTACCAACAAAGTTATCATTTTCACCTAAAAGTTTTTTAATATTTTTTTCAGAACTACTTACTAAAATTCTACCACCTAATAAGTTATATTGATAATCAGTTGAAGCTAGGGTAGCACATATATTGGCACTAACAGTATCTAATTCACCGGTTGATATTCCATCATAAATACTATTAATTGTCTTTAATGAAATATTATGAACCTTAATACGATCTAATCCCGAGCACAATTGTTGAAGTCTAGATGTAATTTTATCAAATGATATCTCCTCACGTGTGTTATCTCTTTTTAGGACGAACATAGTTGTTTTATTATCCATTACTTATATTAATCTAAAATATTTTATTTATCAATTTTTTTAGAACATCAATCTAAATGATTGATGCTATAAAAAAATTGCTGGGCAGATCAGTTTTACTGATCAACATGTCAATTTTTTAGAACATCAATCTAAATGATTGATGCTAT
>Ga0214923_10001830_pt1 | contig 29507 bp, 28 predicted proteins | sample LL1510_MetaG_FD_177993 | JGI IMG/M metagenome (GOLD analysis project Ga0214923, IMG submission 177993) | Freshwater microbial communities from Lake Lanier, Atlanta, Georgia, United States - LL-1510 | ecosystem: Environmental > Aquatic > Freshwater > Lake | place: USA: Georgia | collected...
GATTTCATTCATCTCAAACACGCCAATTTCGTTGGCCGCGCCGAAGCGATTTTTGATCGAACGCAAAATACGGAAATGTAAATCTTTCTCGCCTTCAAAATAAAGTACAGTATCGACCATATGTTCCAGAACCTTAGGCCCAGCGATTTGGCCATCTTTAGTGACATGCGAAACAATCAGCAAAGTGATGTTATTTTTCTTGGCAAAAATTGTTAATTCGCCGGCAGCGGCGCGAACTTGCGAGACTGTTCCGGGAGCGGAAGAAATCTCGTCCAAAAACATAGTTTGAATGGAATCAATAATGACAACGGTCGGAACCTCTTTGGCGACAATTGAATTGATGATTTCGGCAACATTGGTGGTTGCGGCAAGTTGAATGGAATCTTGTTTAACGCCCATTCTTTGTGCGCGTAGGCGAATTTGATCGATCGATTCTTCGCCAGAAATATAAATCACCTGATTTTTTCCTTGTGCCAAACTTTCGGCAGTTTGTAAAAGCAAAGTTGATTTGCCAATTCCGGGATCGCCACCAATCAACACAACAGAACCTTGAACCAAGCCGCCTCCAAGCACGCGATCAAGTTCGTTAATATTAGTTTTAACCCGCGGAAAATCTTGTGCTTTGCCGGTTAATTGCACCAAATCAATTTTTTTGCTGTCGGAATTTTTTGATTTTTTGTCGTCAGAAATACGGGTAAAATGCGATGTTCCACCTTCAGCAAATTCTTCAACCAGACTATTCCACGCTCCACAATCAGGACATTTGCCAGCCCATTTAAAGTGAACTGCGCCACAAGATTGGCAGCAGTAAGCGGTTTTATTTTTTGTCATTTTGCAGATTTTTTTTGCCGTGCTGTTTGATTAACAGGTAATGAAGATATTCGGGCGCAAGATCAAGATCGTCACCCCAAGCTAGAGTATGAAATTTAACAGAAAATTTTTTAAATTTATTTAGATCTTGCAGTTTTGTAAAAACAGAATCTTCCTTTTCAAAAAGAAATTTTTTGAAATCAACTATTCCCGAGATTCCATCGTCGAATGATAAAAATATTTGGTAATCTTCTTTATAGATGGCCTTCTTTACATTGACTAAATGCATCATTTACTCCAATGGTTTAATTTTTTTAGGGTAATGTTCTTTGCGTAATTCGCTCCAATTTTCCAAAAGATCTTTTTTGTGAGGAACGGCCCATTCTATTACTAAAGATAGTGCTTTTGAGGGAAAGGATCCTGATAAAGTTTTAAAATCTTTGATGCAAATTGATACCTCATGTTTTCCATATTTGGCATGAAAGTGTGGAGGATTATGTTCGTTGAAATGCATGTAAATAACAATTCCAAAAAAACGGCTGATTTCTGGCATATAATTTGTGGTGAGAATTAATAACTAAAAAGCAGAGCCATGTTAACAAAACTAAAAGTTTTTTTAAAAGAGCAAAAAATCGATTATTTTTTGTTACCGAATTCTGATGAATTTTTCTCGGAATATTTGTCGGAAAGTGAGAAGAGAATTCAGTATTTGACTGGCTTTAATGGATCTAACGCCGTGGTAATTTTTGGAGTAGAAAAGTCATATTTTTTTACCGATGGTCGTTACATTTTGCAGGCGCAAAATCAGCTCGATTTGAAAGAGTTTGAAATTTTTAACATGGCCGAAAAATCGGTTCTGACTTGGATTTCTGAGAATTTAACTGCGCAAAAGAAACTGGCTTTAGATCCAAAATTGATGAGTGTGAATTTTGTAAATTCCTGCAAAAAAAATGCTGGAGATCTGCTATTTCTTGATTGCAATCCAGTTGATAAAATTTGGCATGATCGTCCTAAAGCAACTAATTCGGTAATTTTTGGCTGTGCTAAAAAACTTACCGGAATCGATTCGCAAACCAAACGCGCGCAGATTTTGCAAAATCTTGAAGCCGATGCCGTTATAATTACCAAGCCAGAAAATATTTGTTGGTTACTTAATATCAGAGCTGCCGATATAGAATTTACGCCGCTTCTTCTCGCTTATGCAATTTTATTTAAGAATGGTGAAGTGGAATTATTTGCTGAAGAAAAGCGCAGCACAGATCTAAAAAATCCTGATTTGGCTAAGGTTAATTTTTTACAGCCTAATTGTTTTGATTTACGAATTTCGGCTTTGAGCAAAAGTTTAAAGAAAATTCAAATTGACGAAGCTTCTACAAATTACTGGCTTTACGACCTTTTGCAAAAAAATAATTTCGAAATAATTAACAAAATTGACGCGATTGAAATTGCTAAATCCTGCAAAAATCACGCAGAAATTTTCGGTGCGATTGAAGCTCATAAAGTTGATGGTTTGGCGGTAACAAAATTTTTATTTTGGCTACAAAACAATTCTCAAACTGATGAAATAAAAGCCGCAGAAAAACTTTTAGAATTTCGTAAAGAAAGTGCCGATTTTCTTTATCCAAGCTTTGCCTCAATCTCGGGTTTTGCTAGTAATGGTGCTGTTATTCACTATCACGCAACTCCAAAAACTAATAAAAAAATCTCGGGCGATTCGCTTTATTTAATCGATTCTGGCGGACAATATTTTGGTGCAGATTTTTTTGGTACAACGGATGTTACTCGCACAATTGCCATTGGAAAACCAAGCGCAGAAATGATCGAAAATTTCACTAGAGTTTTAAAAGGTCACATCGCTTTAGCTCGTGCAAAATTTCCTCGCGGCACAAGTGGAGCACAGCTTGATGCCTTAGCCAGAAATCATCTGTGGCAAGCTGGTCTTGATTTTGATCATGGAACTGGTCACGGAGTTGGAAGTTTTTTGTCAGTTCATGAAGGGCCATGTGGAATCAGCAAACGCGCTCATCAAACACTTTTAGAAGGAATGATTTTATCTAACGAACCTGGATTTTACAAAGCTAACGAATATGGAATTCGCATCGAAAATTTGATGCTGGTTGAGAAATTCGACGAGAAATTTTTACAATTTCGCACACTAACTTTGGTGCCGCTTGATCCTGATTTGATTGATTTCAGAATGTTAACCTATCCTGAAAAAAAATGGCTGCGTCAATATCATGAAATGATCCTCAGCCTTATAAAATATGCTCTTAACTCGGAAGAGAAAAATTGGTTGCAAGAATTGTTAAAAAAATTCTCTTAAAAAAGATTTTTTCTCATCAAGCATTTTGTCGTCTGTATTCTTGTCGAAAGTTAAGGATTAATAATAACTCGCTGTAATCATAAAAATTTTAAATAGAGATCAATTTTGAGCCAAATCTCTGTCATCACAACTTAAATGAAGAAAGATCAGCAATTTCTAAGATTTTCATTTTTTAAAAAACTCCTGCCATTTTTAGCGGCGATTCTAACGATTTTTCTATTCAAAATTCCCGAATCTTTTGCTGCAAGCGATGCTTTTTTATCAGAAGTATGTAATGCCTCTAACATTGCTACCGGTACTGCTGGTAAGGTTATTGCAGCTTTCGCTATTGTTGCAGTTGGTATTGGTTTTTTTAGCGGAAAAGTTTCTTGGGGATTGCTTATTGGAGTTAGTGCGGGTGTTGGTCTAATGTTTGGTGCACCTTCAATTGTTTCGGCAATTAGCGGTAAATCTACTTTCGAATGTCAGTCAGAAGTTACTTACGTTACCACTTGTAGCGATGGAGTTTGTTCTTCTTGTCCGCAGGGGAAAACTGGTCCAGGTTGCAGCACATGTCTTACTGGATTTACCGGAGCTAACTGCGCCACTTGTGATACTGGTTATACGGGTGATGACTGTGATCAATGTATTGCTCCTCAATATACTAAAGTTGGCGGAGTCTGCGTACTTAGTACATGTAATAGTGGAGCAATAACTGGAGTAGCTGCCGCCAATAAAGTAGTTAATTTAGGTAATAGCTCCATAAATTGTGATGCTACAAACTACAGCGGTAGCATCACTTATTCTTGCTCCAATGGTGTCTTTTCAAATACCGGAGGTAGCTGCAGCTGCCCCGCCAAATATGACCAGTCAAATTGCACCTCTTGTGCTACAGGATATGCCGGTGCGCCAGGATGTAATGGTTGCGATACCAACTACACCAAGGTTGGAGGAGTCTGTCAGCAAGATTGTGCCGCCAACGGCATTCCAGGAATTCCTGATGGTACTCCGGCAATTCCAGCAAGCGGAACCCTAACTTGTACAGTATCAGGATATGCGGGAACGATAGATTACACTTGCAGCAATGGTAGTTTTTCTGCGTCTAATTCTTGCGGTGGTATTAGCAATTGTTTTGATTTACCTGAATATAACTCCGGTACATTAACGGCGCCAGCAGGAAAAGTTTGGACTCCAGTAGTTTTTGCAAGTTATGGAACTGCAAACTCTTGTTCTGTTGGTTCGTGCGATGCTACGAATAGTGTTGCTATTGTCAGTGCTGCGTGTGTTGGTCAATCAACTTGCGTAGTTACTGCTTCAAACAGCGTCTTTGGCGATCCCTGCTTTGGAAGCTATAAAACACTTCAAGTAAAAATGACTTATCAATAAAACTTCACCCCAGTTTTGAAAGGTCATATTGATTTAGATAATTTTTCGCAATTTAGTACACTAGTTTCCGCCAAAATTGACTAGCTTTGAATCCTCCCCAAGATGCCCACCGTTATACCAGACATAGATGTTTAGAATGCCCCAAAATAGCACTTGAAGCAAAGATGTAATAGGTCTGGAAAATATATTATTTTTCAAAAAATTTATGCAGAAGAAAAGAATCCTACTCATCACTCAGAGTAGAGAATTACTTAGGGCTATGCCATTTTTATTTTTTAGAGCCGGATTTGAAGTTGATGTTATTGCGGTAGGTTGGGTTCATAAAACTAAATATATTTCTAGCTGCGAAATTTTATCCGATCGTTCACATTTATTGCCAAAATTATCTGAAATAGATTTAGCAAATTATGACATCGTAACTATTTGTGATGATCAAACTTTGCGTGATGTTTTAAGATCAAATTTACCAATTGAGAAAAAATTACAATTGCTTCCGGTTAAGAGCGATAAGGATCTAGAGCATCTTGGCTCTAAGATCAAACTATCGCAAATTTTGTTTGAGCATCAAATCTCTACGCCAAAATTTATTGTCACGAATGATTTTAATGAAGCAGTTGAAGCGGCAAAAAATATTGGTTATCCGCTATTAGTAAAAGTTGATTATTCGGGCGGTGGCGCTGGAGTTTTTGAATGTAAAAATTTATCGGATTTGCAATCGCTCAATCCAAAAATTTTTGATTTACCATTATTGATTCAGCAAAAAATATCAGGCCCTGAAATGGATTTATCGCCATTTTATCGCGACGGAAAATTAGTAGATCTTGATTATGCGAAAGTAGAAGAAACCATAACTAAATTTGGGCCATCACGTCTTAGAACCTACGAACAATTGGGTTGCATCGATGAATCAATATTTCTGCAAGTAAAAAAAATCTGCGAAGTTTTGGGAGCGAATGGTTTTGTAAATATGTCGGCAATCAAATGTGCTGAGAGCGGAAAATTATATTTTTTCGAAGCTGATATGCGACCAACTGCATGGGTCGATTTTGGAAGATTTATCGGCTCAGATCGTGCCGTGAAAATTTCAAATTGGATTCATAGCGGTGAGACTTTGGAATCTTTGCCGGCAATTAATGAAAATTATCCTTTAAAATTGCTTGCTCCGCTTTTCATTAGAATGCCATTTTTAGAAATTTTATGTAATTGCCACGGCGTTTGGAAATTTAAGTCGCGTGATGAAATCATCTGGATGGCAGCTAAATATTTAAGAAAAATCCAAGATTTATTGTGGCAAATTAATCGCATCCCAACCCTTACAATCAGAGTATTTTTGCCAGAAAAAGAAGATCGCCAGCGTCTTAAATTTTATTTTAGAAATTTTACGATTTTTTCTGACAATAATTTAGCTAATTCCACTTTGGAAATTTTCCCTAAATCTTGAGATTTTTTTGCGCTGATAAAAAAAGCTTTAGTTTCATCAGAGCCAAAAATTTTTCCGGACTCAATATCGTTAGCGACAATCAAATCGCAGTTCTTCTTTTTTAATTTTTCGCGAGCGTATTTTTCTAAATCATTACTTTCGGCAGCAAAGCCAATTACAAGCTCTGGACGTTGTTTTGCTGTGCCAACAAATTGTAGAATATCGGGGTTTTTTATCAATTCTAAAGTCAGATTTCCTTCAGAGGATTTTTTAATTTTTTGGTCAGAAATTTTTTTCACTTTAAAGTCTGAAACGGCCGCACATCCAATAAAAACATGAGTTTTTGTCAGATTTTTCTTCACTGCTTCAAACATTTCAGCGGCAGTTTTTACGCGAATAATTTTTGTTGAAGGTAAAAAAATCGTTTCACGAATATTGCCTGCGATCAGCGTCACATCTGCTCCCATCTCGTATAAAACTTTAGCAATTTCAATCGCTTGTTTTCCCGAAGAATGATTGCCAATAAAACGAACTGGATCAATTGCTTCAAAAGTTGAGCCGCCAGTTAAGAGAATTTTTTTGCCTTTAAGCAGATTTTGATTGGCAAAAAAATCACAAATTTTTTCGCAGATTTTTTCTGGTGCTGCCATTTTTCCAACGCCAAGTTCGCCACAAGCTAAAATATCAGATTCGGGATCAATCATTGATATTCCTGATTCTAGAGCCTTACTCAAGTTTTTTTGTGTTGCTTTATTATCCCACATTTTTTCATTCATTGCGGGCGCGATCAGAATTTTTTTATTCGCGGCTAAGATCACATTTGAAGCTAAATCATCAGCGTAACCATTGGCAATTTTAGCGATAAAATCTGCGGTGGCTGGCGCGACAACAATTAAATCAGCTTGGCGTGATAGTTGAATATGCTCGATTCCAAGCTCATCCGAGCTGTCAAAAAGTTCGTTGTAAGTTTTATTTCCTGAAAGTGATGACGCCAAAAGTGGCGTGATAAATTGCTGTGCGGCTTTGGTTAGAACGCAAGTTACGTCAAAATCTTTTTTGATTAGTAGTCTCACCAAATCCATCGATTTGTAAGCGGCAACTGATCCGGTGATAATTAGGAGAATTTTTTTCTTTTTCATAGTCCAAGATGTTTGTAAGCGGCTTCAGTCAAAACACGGCCGCGTGGCGTTTTTTCGATGAACCCTTTTTGGATTAAAAATGGCTCAATTGTATCTTCGACCGAATCTTTTTCTTCCGAAATTGCGGAAGCGATAGTGTCGATGCCAACTGGGCCGCCGCGATAATTTTCGGCGATAAATTTTAAGTAGCGATAATCGGAAGAGTCGAGTCCTGCCGAGTCAATTTCTAAGCGCTTCAGCGAGCTATCGGCAAGTTCTTGTGTGACATTTATTTCGTTTAAAGCGGAAGCGAAATCGCGCACTCTTTTAAGCAATCGAATGGCGATTCGCGGAGTTCCGCGCGATCTTTTGGCAATTTCGGCGGCAGCGTTTTTTTCGATTTCGATGTCGAGAATTCGCGCGTCGCGTAACACGATTTGTTCAAGTTCTAAATCAGTGTAAAAATTTAAACGCAGCGGAATTCCGAAACGATCTTTCAGCGGATTGGCAACAAGTCCGATGCGGGTTGTGGCTCCAACTAATGTGAATTTCGGCAGGTCAATTTTGATGGCGCGTGCGGCTGGGCCTTCGCCGATAATGATGTCGAGTTTGAAATCTTCCATCGCGGAATAGAGCACTTCTTCAACATTTTTATTCAAACGATGAATCTCGTCGATGAATAAAACGTCGCCAGCTTGAAGATTTGTCAGAATCGCTGCCAAGTCGCCAGACTTTGAAATTACTGGGCCGGCAGTGCCTTTAAATCCAACGCCCATTTCGTGAGCGATGATTTGCGCTAAAGTGGTTTTTCCAAGTCCCGGTGGTCCGTAAAATAAAGCATGATCCAAACTATCGCCGCGGTTTTTGGCGGCGCGAATAAAAATATCGAGATTCTCTTTCAACTTTTCCTGACCTAAAAAATCGCGTAAAAAACTTGGGCGTAAAATGTTATCGTTGCGCTCTAGCTCGATTTTTTCGGGATTTAGATTTTCGTTTTTAGACATTGGTATTTGTTGTTGCAGACCCCGTCATGCGACGGGGTGACAAGATGGAGTGAGATATAAATTCGCCCCCGATTGTCACCCCGTCGCATGACGGGGTCCACTGTTAAAACTTGTTCTTACTCAATTCTCTCAAAGAAGAAGTGATTAAATTTTCTAAAGTAATTTTGCTATTCGCTTCGATTAAAAAATTGATCACGCGTAAAATATCATGCTTTTTATAGCCAAGATTTTCTAAGGCTGAAAGTGCATCAGAGGCAATTTGATTGCCGGAAATTTCGTTAAAATTTTCAGATTTTTGCGCATCGAAAGCAAATTCAATTCCGAGTTTTTTCGGGCTATCTTTTAATTCTGTAGTCAATCTTGCCGCAAGTTTGGGGCCAATTCCTGAGATATTGGAAAAAGTTTTGATGTCGGAAGAAATCAAAGCTTTGGCTAAATCTTCGATATTTAAAGCGCTTAAAATTTTCTGGCCCATTTTATTGCCAACACCTTGAACTTTGGTTAATTCTAAAAACCAGATTTTTTCGATCTCGGAAACAAAACCATAAAGTTCGATGGCGTCTTCTTTGACGGCGGTTTCGATGGTTAGTGAAACTTCTTTATCGCGGGGAAAAGATTTTAGTGAATTGGCAGTTTTGGAAGATAAAAATACGACGTAACCAACGCCATTAACGTCGATTATGCACTTGTCTTCGGTGATTGAATCAATAAAACCGCGGAGTTTTCCGATCATTGGGATTTGAACAAAATTATTAGCAATTAACAAAAAATTTATTCGTGATGTCGCAAAAGAGCAATCACAACATTGAATGGCGCATCAGCAAAGAGCTGGTGCATTTCGAAGAGGCGCTGAGTTTTATGCAAAATCGCGTCGAAGAAATTATTGCTGGCAAGGCTTTGCCGATGATTTGGATGTTGGAACATCATCCAGTTTACACTGCGGGAGTCAGCGCCAAAGAAGAAGATATGTTGGTGAAAACTGAAGTGCCGATTTTTCAAACTAATCGCGGTGGTAAATATACTTACCATTGTCCGGGTATGAAAATTATTTATGTGATACTCGATTTAAAAAAATTCTTTGAGCCCGAAAAGCCAGACGTAGCCCGCTTTGTCGAGTTTTTAGAAAATTGGGTGATTGAGATTTTAGCGGAATTTGGAATTAAAGGCGAAATCAAAAAAGGTCGCGTGGGAATTTGGGTGAGCGATGAAAAAGGTGCAGAGAAAAAAATTGCGGCGCTGGGAATTAAAATCAAAAAATGGGTCAGTTATCACGGAATCGCAATCAATATCAGCCCAGATCTGGCGGGCTTTAACAATATTGTGCCTTGCGGAATTAGAGAATTTGGCGTGACAACGATGGAAGAAATTTTAGGGAAAATTGACGAGAAAAAATTTGAAGAATTGGTCAGAAAAAAATTTGAAACTTCTAAAATTTAATGTTGCTGTTCTGAATAAGACGATTTTGTGATAATATCTTAGATATATTGGTTGTTTAGTCTGAACATCTTTGAGCATTTTAACAGAGCCTTATTGACAAAAATTTGTCCAAGTTCGGTAAAGGTTGGTTGAGTAATAAGAGCGCGCATGATCGTAAAATTAAGATTTTGCGGCAGAAGGATTGCTGGAGCAATTGAAGCGGGATAGCGTTAAAAATCTAATTGCTGCGCTGGCGTGAACAGAGCTTGTCCGTTGAAAGTATCTTTGCCGAAATCGCCAATTAATTTTTGGGCACGACTACTTTTTAAATACTCTAGAAATTCTACAGCCTCTTTGGAAGGATTCTTTCCAAGCAAAGCAAAGCATTGATTCAAAAGACTTTTTCCGCCTTGTGAGTAAATATCCAAATGAGAAGTTTGATCTTTGTTGGAAAGCCAAGTTCCCCAATCGGTGATCGAATAAAGTTGAGTTTGGTTAGAATAAATCAAGGCATCTTTTGGAAAAGTGGGATATCGAAAATACCATATCGAATTATCTTTCCAAGGCTTTAGATCGATGGATTGCCACAGTAAATGTTCTTTAACATTAGTGCCAGAATTATCATCGCGTGATAGAAAAACTGGTTTAGATATTTTTTCTCCAGTTTTGGCGATTTTTAAGAAAATATTTTGGATCGAATCAGATTTATCAAGTTTTGCCGGATTTGATTTCGGCCCAATAATTAAGAAATGATCGTTGAAAATTGGAGTCGATCGGGTTGCCCAGCCTTCTTTTGTGGCTTCTTCGCCCTGAGTTTTTTCATAAACTAAAGCGATATCGATTTTACCTTTTTTAAGCTGCTGTAAAGTGTTGATGCTAATATCTTGATACCAAGCGATAGCAAATTTTTTGCCGCTAACTTGTAAATAATCTTCCGAGAGTGCGCGCAAAATTCCAGTTGGACCAGCGCCACCATTGCCGATACGCAGTTGAATATTTTTTTTATATTGTCCGTAAATTTCTTTGGGCTTCGAGCTGATTAATCGGGTGTCGTCAACTGCTAAGGCTTCATGAGTTAGTATGATAAAAACGAAACTGCAGAGAATTTTTTTAATCATGCGGAAGTAATTTTTTTTAAAACGTGAATTGAAAAATCTTAGTTCAATCTTATGTAACCGATCAATTCAAATCTTATAAATAAATGAAACTAAAAAATGACAAACGAACAACAATTTAATTTCGACGTTGAAGTTGGAAAAGTTCTAAACCTGATGATTAATTCACTCTACACCAACAAGGATGTGGCGCTTCGTGAATTAATTTCAAATGCGGCAGATGCTTGCGATAAATTACGATATTTATCTTCGCAAAATTCTGAAATTTTGAAAGCTGATGATGAATTAAGAATTTCAATTACTACGAATAAAGCCAAGAAACATCTAATTATCCGAGATAATGGAATTGGGATGAATCGCGAAGATTTGATCCAAAATTTGGGAACGATTGCGCGATCAGGCACCGAAAATTTTGTTAAATCGATGACGGGCGATAAGCAAAAAGATGTGCAATTAATCGGTCAATTTGGTGTGGGATTTTATTCCAGCTTTATGATTGCAGACAAAGTGGAAGTGCTTTCGCGCAAGTTTGATTCTGACAAAGTTTTTAAATGGATTTCTTCGGGAAGCGCCAATTTTACAATCGAAGAAGTGGAAGAAAATCTTGATCGCGGTACCAAAATTATTCTGCATTTAAAAGAAGAAGCTGACGATTTTCTTGATCGTTTTCACATCAAACATGTAGTTCAAACTTATTCCGATCACATCAATTTTAAGATCGAATTTATTCCAGAAAATTTGGAAGCCGGTGCAAAAATTGAAACTCTAAACTCAGCTTCAGCCCTTTGGACAAGGCCGAAAGAAGAAATTACGCCAGAGCAATATCAGAATTTTTTCAAACATATTTCCCATTTACCAAGTGAACCGTTTATGACGATTCACAATAAAATTGAAGGCATGGTTTCTTACACCAATTTGCTTTTTATTCCTTCAATGAAGCCGTTCGATTTGTTTCATCCCGATCGCAAAACTTCGGTAAAACTTTACGTTAAAAAAGTTTTTATCTCGGAAGAATTAAATTTAGTTCCGGCGAATATGCGCTTCCTGCGTGGTTTGATCGACTGTGATGATTTGCCATTAAATATTAGCCGCGAAAATTTGCAGCATAGTTTGGTGCTTGAAAAAATCAGAAAATCGATTGTGAGCAAAGTGCTTTCAGAGCTGAAGAAAAAAGCCAATGAGAACGAAGAAGGATATCTAAAATTCTGGAATAATTTTGGTGCAGTTTTGAAAGAAGGACTTTGTGAAAGTTCAGAATTTCGTGAAAAGATTTTTGAGATTTCACGTTTTTATTCTTCAAAATCTCCTGATAAATTAATTACCTTAGCGGAGTATCTCGATCGTGTAAAACCAAGCCAAGACAAGATTTATTTCTTAACTGGTGAAACCGTGCAAAAGATTAAATCTTCTCCGCAATTAGAAGCATTTCTAGAAAAAGATGTTGAGGTTTTATTCTTAACTGACGCGGTTGATGAATTTTGGGTGACAGTGGCTTTGCCTTACAAAGAGAAGGAATTTCAGTCGATCAATCGTCACGATGTTGATTTAGAAAATGTCGATAAAAAACCTGAAGAGCCAAAAGAAGAAGACGAAAATAAAGTTCCAGAAGCTTCGATGAAAGATGCCACATTGGCCGAATTTGAAGGTCTGATAAATTTCATCAAAGAGACTTTGGGTGATAAAATTAAAGATGTTCGTATCTCAAAAAAACTGACTGGAAGTCCGGTTTGTTTGGCTGTGGACGCTGGTTCGATGGATATTCGTCTTGAGAGATTTTTGCTTGAGCAAAAACAAATTCAGGCGGGAACAGCGAAAATTTTAGAGATCAATCCGACTAATAAAATCATGAAATCTTTGAATGAAAAATATTTGAATGAAGCCCAAAAAGACGAGGCGCGAGATACGATTAATACTTTGCTAGATCTGGCTTGTATCATCGAAGATGAGCCGATTAAAGATGCGAAAGACTTTTCGCGCAGATTGCAGAGTTTGATGGGGTAGTTTATATTCCGTCATTGCGAGCGCAGAGCGGCAAACCAGAATGATGTAGTTTTTACTGGTTTGCCGCTCTGCGCTCGCAATGACGGCGTGAGAAATATTGTTGGGTTTATTTTTTACCCTTTTTCTTATTCTCTTCTTTCTCATCTTCTAGCAAATCATCAACTTGCACTAATTCCGCCTTCGCAGATTTATCCAACTTTTCCTGTGCTTGCTTCGCATATTTTGCACATTTTTCTTTCTGACCGATCATACAATTAAATTTCGCCAGAGCCAGCATTGATCTGCCTTCGTCATTAATTTTAGAATAAGCAGTTGCGAGCTGTTTGTATAAATAGGGATTTTCACTTTCATATTTTTCGGCTTCATCCAAGCGTTTAATGGCAAGATTTACCAAATCTTTATCAGTTTGTGGCAATGCTAAAATCGATCCGACAAAAGCAATTTTTGCCTGAGAAGAATCTTGCGGAGCCAGTAATTTCAGTGCTTTGTCGTAAGTGATGGTTGATTCAACAATATGTCCTGATCCAAATAAAATTTGACCTTTTAACTCATATAAAAATCCCAATTCTGGCGAATCATATTTCGATTTAATGGTGATCGCAGAATTTTTTTCAATGACATCATCAAGTAATTTTATCGATTTTGTGATTTCGCCTTTTCTAAAAAACGCGATCGATTTTTTGTAATTTGAAAATTCATCATTCTGATTTTGATATTTCCTTAAAATCTCATCAGGATTTTCCATAAAGCCTTCAAGCTTTGCCAGCACTCGATCCATCTGCGGTTGCAAATCTTTGTTAATTTTTTTATCGGAAAAATGCACGCCCTGAGTTCGCGAGCGAATCAGATCAATTCTTTTTTTGCTGACGGGATGCGACAATAAATATTCATCAATTTGTCCTTGATAGCCGATCATTTCGCTTTGGAAAGAATCGAGTAATGTAATCAAACCATCGGCGGGATATTGCATTTTGCCCAGATATTCGATGGCGTGATTGTCGGCTGCTTCTTCTTGACCGCGAGTATATTTCATAAAAAGTCGATTAGCGGTATCGTTTCCGCCCATTAACAGCGCCATTCCAACGTCGGGAGATCCGCCAAGTGCAGCGCCAATTCCCAGTAAATAACTTAATAACATCGCACCTTGTGCTTCCTGCGACCCCTCAGAAGATCGCGCCAAATGTCCAGCGGCAATATGTCCGCTTTCATGGGCTATTACCCCAATTAAGGTATTAGGAGTGTTATATTTTCTGATTAAACCGGTATTAATGAAAACATTCTGACCGCCGGAAACAAATGCGTTCAAAGAATTGTCATTGATAATGTAAATCGAAATATTTTGCGGATTTAAATCAGCAGCTAAAAAAATCGGACGCGCTAATTGGCGCAGAAATTTTTCGGTCTCAGCGTCGCGAATTAATGATGGGCCTTGCGAATCAGAGGATAAAGCGCTTTGCGAGAATATGGCAAAGAACAATAAAACGAAAAAAGCTGGCAACTTTTTTAGCATCAGTTGAGAATAATAAATGTTGAAAATAAATTACTGGGTTGCCGCGTCGCTAAAGCTTCTCGCAATGACGAAGAGCTAAATTGTCATCGTGAGCTTCAGCTATATTAGAATATAATTCATTTTAAGTTATAATTTAAATCTCAAATGCCTTTTTACTCAAGCGACAATAGAGTTGTTGCTGTCATGCAATATGTGGTTTTGTGGGTTAGTTTATTTGCGATGTTTGCACTTTTTATCTTACTTTTTCGTGCCGATTTTAAAGTTCCGCAAAAAACAGTAACGCAAAAAATCGACATCAGAAATAAGATCAATATCTGCTTACCTGATGACTCAGAATTTCTAAAAGAAGATTCGTTATTTTAATGAAGAAAGCTGCGCATTTTTATGATCCGCTGGTGGCAAATTTTTTAGATAAAATCCGCGCTGAAGATGGTCTGTCCCAAAATACAATTTTATCTTACGGTAAAGATTTAGAGCTGTTCTGCAAGTTCCTCGCGCCTCAAAAAATTGCGCTGAAAGAAGTAAATTCTGAAAATATTAAAGACTATTTTTACGAGCTATATCAGCAAGATTTGCGCAGCTCTTCGGTGAGTCGTAAAATTTCTTGTCTGAAAAATTTCTATCGTTTTTTGGAAAGTGAAAATCTGATTACGCAAAATCCGACGCTTTATTTACAAGGTCAGAAACGCGAATCGAAATTGCCGAAATTTTTAAGCGAAGAAGAAGTTTTTAAAATGCTCGATTACATAAATCGTGATAAATCTGAATTTGGCATGAAACTTTCCTGCATGATGGAAGTCTTATATTCTGCGGGTTTGCGGGTTACGGAATTAGTTTCTTTGCCGATAAGTGCGATTGCTGAAACTGAAGAAAATGGCAAAAAAACTTTGCGCAATTATTTGATCGTGAAAGGTAAAGGTAATAAGGAAAGAATCGCAGCACTCAATAAATCCGCCATTTCCAAGCTGATGGAATATATGGAATTGCGCAAAAAAATTGGACAAGAAAAATCAAAATGGCTTTTTGTTGGAACGGTGCGTGCGAGCAAAAAAACTGGTGAAATTCGTGAAAGAAATTTGGAAATTGTCGATAGGCATTTAACGCGACAACGTTTACATCAAATGTTGAAAGAGCTGGCGATTAAGGTGAATATTGATCCGAGTCGAGTTCATCCTCACGTTTTTCGTCATTCTTTTGCAACGCATTTACTAAATAATGGCGTCGATTTGCGGGTGTTGCAGGAACTTCTTGGTCACAGCAATATTTCGACGACGGAAATTTATACTCACATTTTAGATTCAAAACTACGCGAGTTGGTGTTTAAGCATCATCCGCTCAGCAAATAATTACAGATATGAAAAGTTCAAAATTCGTTAGAGAAACTGGAAAAGAAACTCAGCCCAAAAAACTTTCCCTTAAAGATCGTGCGACATTTTTAAGTGATTTAGCTGGCGGACATGAAAGTGCGATTAAAGCTTTAACAGTTAAGATGGTTGGCACTCACGGTGCAGAAAAAATTATGCTGCAGCAAGAAATCGAAAAATCGAAAAGTTTGATGTTGCAGTGCAAAGATTTGGCTGATTTAGAAAAAGAAAAAGCGGCGGGGAAGGCTGCTGAAATTGCATCGCCAGAAATTATAGCCCAAAGAGAAGAAAGTAAAAAAGCAGCGGATAATTCCGGTTTAAATAAAGAAATTAGTGCGGCGCTGGAGAAGATTAATGAAAATGCGAAACATGGTTTGGAATCAGATGTTTCAACATCTCGAATTGGTGATAAAGTTAAAATAACGGTGGAAGCCAGAGAGCCAGAAAAAGATCGATCTCCCGGAAATAGCCCGGCTCGAACTGGAGAAGTTAAAGGAGAATGGTCAGCATATATTAAGAATCGTGAAGAGAATGCTAAGTCGCAATCTCAAGGTGGCCGAATGAATTAGCTAACAGTGCCTAGTTTAATTCTTCACCAAAAACTCGCTGATAAAATTCACCAATCACAGCTTTTTCATCATCGATAACTTTATTGACGAAGCTTAGAGTAAAGGCGGTTTTCACCGATCCAAAGATCTCGATATTTTTCCCCCAAGAAAGCAAAGTACGAAGTGAAATCAAAGTTGAAACATCGCCATTTTTAAAAGCTTCGCGCGATAAGTTGGCTAATCGCACCATCATTCTGGCGGTTTGCTGATGAAGTTTGGAATTTAGGAAAGGAAGTTTTTTAAGCAGAATTGCCAGCTCTTGTTCGTCAGTTAAATAATTAAGTGCCGCGACAATATTCCAGCGATCCATCTGCGCTTGGTTAATCAAATTGGTGCCGTGATAAATTCCTAAATCGTCGCCAGCGCCAAGAGTGTTGGAAGTTGCAAACAGGCGGAAATTCTTATCTGGCGTGATAATTTCATTTTCTTCAAGCAACGCAAATTTTCCGTCTTCTTCAAGCAAACGCTGAATTACGAAAGAAACATCAGTCTTAATTGCGTCATATTCATCAAGCACTAAAGCCATGCCATTTCTAAGCGCGAAGGGAATTATGCCTTCTTGAAATTCGGTAATTTGTTTATCGTTTTTTAATTTGATAACGTCTTTTCCAACTAAATCGAGGCGAGTAATTTGTGAATCGAAATTGATGCGCAAGCAAGGCCAGTTAAGGCGGGCAGCGACTTGTTCGATGTGAGTAGATTTGCCAGTTCCGTGCATTCCTTGGATTAGAACGCGGCTGTTGAAAGCAAATCCGGCAAGAATTGCCAGAGTGGTTTTTGGATCGAATAAATAATTTTCGTCGATTACAGGAACGAATTCTGATTTTTCTGTGAAAGCTTTAACTTCAAAGTCGCAAGCCACTCCAAAAAGTTTTTTAGTGTCGATTTTTTTCATAAATTTTGTTTTTTCCTCCTTTGAAAAAGGAGGTGGCGCGGCACGCGCCGGAGGATTTGGGTAAGTTACGGGTAGTCAAAAAATAAAAATTTCCTGTAACTTACCTAAGTCCTCCGTCACGCCATAAGGCGTGCCACCTCCTTTTGCAAAGGAGGTATTCTTACTTCTTAGGTTTGTGCAATTTCTTCGAAAAAGTTTTCTCAACTCTTTCCGAAAAAGGATTGTCACTTTTCTTCAAAACCAACCGAATTGGTGTTAAAGTTAAATTAAAATATTCACGCAGCGAGTTAATCAAATAGCGCTCGTACGCGCCTTCCAAAGGTTTGATGTGGTTGGTGAAAACGGCAAAAGTTGGCGGACGTTTTTTAATCTGTGTCGCGTATTTCAACTTGATTGGTTTGCCTTTGTACATTTTTGGCGAATGTTTTGCTTCAGCGAATTTCAACCAATCGTGCAGTTTGTTGGTTTGAATATAAGTCTGCCATTGTTCGTAAGTTTGCAGCGCAAAATCCAAAGATTTTTCAACATTGTAACCAGTTTTAGCAGAAACGCCAACGATCGCCGCGCCGTCAAGTCCAGGAAGAACTGACTGAATTTGTTTACGAGCTTCACGTAAGAAGTTTTCTTTATCGCCTTTGATTGAGTCGATTTTGTTAATCGCAAAAACCAATCCGCGGCCTTCTTTCAAGATTTCGCCGGCTAAAGCTGCGTCTTGGTGATCGAGCAAAGAATTGCAGTCGATCAATAAAATTACGATTTGAGCAAAGCGAATGGCGCGAAAGCTGTCAAGGCTGGAGAGCTTTTCTAGTTTCTGAGTGATGTTAGCTTTTTTACGAATTCCGGCAGTGTCGATGAAGCGGATTTTTTGGCCTTTAAATTCGTGGTCAATAGCGATGGCGTCGCGTGTGATGCCGGCTTCGGGGCCGACGATTAAGCGATCTTGTCCTAAAATTTTATTCAAGAAAGTTGATTTTCCGGCGTTAGGACGGCCAACAATGGCGATTTGTAAATCAGATTTTTCATCTTCTAATTCAGTGCCAAATTCGCCAAAATTTCTTTCATATTCTTCAATTTCTGGTGCGATTTTTTCGTAAATATCGCCAAAGCCTAATTTGTGTTCAGCCGAGATCGCTGTAGGTTTTCCAAAGCCCAATTTGTAAAATTCGCTGCCAAAAACTTCTTCATTTAAATTTTCACATTTATTGGCCAGCAAGACGGTTTTTTTATTCATCTTTTTTAGCCATTGCGCGAAATGGTAATCTTTATTGGTTACGCCTTCTTTGCCATCAATTACGAAGAGACACAAATCGGCATCAGCTACGGCCGCTTCGGTTTGCTCCATCATTCTTTTTTCTAAAGATTTGTCGGTGATTTGATTTTCAAGCCCTGCGGTATCGATTACGATAAATTCGAGCGGGCCTAATTTTCCTTTGGCTTCCTTGCGGTCGCGCGTAACGCCCGGAGTATCGTCAGTAATAGCAAAACTTCTGCCGATAAGCTTATTAAAAAGCGTCGATTTTCCGACATTTGGTCGGCCGATAATTGCAATTTTGAACATGATTTTGAGATATGAAAATGAAGGTATTGTGCAGTTTAGCTTGTCTAAATTTCTTGTTCAAGGTGCGAAAAATAAATGTTTGACTTCAAAAAATATTGTCTTGTATAAGTGACATATTGTTATCCAAATCTCACCACGATTTATGTTTTTAATACCGCAACAAATTCTTCATTACACTTTACCTGGGGGTAGAAAGCCTTTCTATGACTGGTTCTTTAGCCTTGATTCAACAAGTGCAGATATTGTCTGGGAAAGATTAGAAAAAGTTAAGATCGGTTATTTTGGAGATCACACAAATCTTGGTGACGGTGTTTTTGAATTAAGAATTCATTTTGGTCCGGGTTACAGAATTTATTTTGGCAGAGATGGGATGAAGATAGTGCTGTTACTGAGCGGTGGCAATAAAACTACGCAGAATCGAGATATTAAAAGAGCAAAAATTTTTCTGAAGAATTATGAAAATGACCAAAAAAAATAGAGAAAAAAGAGAGTTTCCAACTTGGGATAGTTTGGTTGCGGAAAGATTCAAAAAAGACCCTGAATTTCTAAATCTAGCTCTAAAAAGAACCTTCCGTGAATATGTTCAGACGGGTGATGAGTTTTTTTTACGTGAAACTTTAAAACAAGCTGCGGCTGCAAAAGGCATCACTAATCTTGCTAGAGAGACTGGGCTTAGTCGCCAATATCTTTACGAAATGTTGTCAGAAAAAGGTAATCCGACTTTGGCAACTTTTCGCGCGGTGTTGAAGGCTCTAGGTTTTAAAATGTATGTCAGAGCGATAAAGCCAGCTAAATCAGTTTAAAATATCTTGCACTGCTTTGATGATATTCTTCTGGCGCATGAAATGTTCGCCAATCAAGAAACAGTTGATTCCAGCCTGTCTTAATAAATCAATATCGAGCGCATCTTTAATGCCGCTTTCAGAAATTAAAACGTAATCGTCAGAAACTTGTTCGCACAAAAGAAGTGAGGTTTGCAGATCAACTTTCAGGGTTTTTAAATCGCGATTATTGATGCCTAAAAGTTTACTTTTTAACTTCGATGCACGTTGTAATTCTGCTTCATTGTGAATCTCGACAAGCACTGATAATCCTGCATCGAAAGCACATTGTTCCAACTCAATTAATTTGGCGTCATCAAGCATGGCGACGATTAATAAAATGCAGTCAGCGCCCAGCATTTTTGCTTCATAAATTTGGTAAGTATCGACGATAAAATCTTTGCGTAAAATTGGCAGTTTGGTGATAGCGCGAACTTCCTGTAAATATTCGCTGCGGCCTTGAAAATATTTTTCGTCAGTCAAAATTGAAAGGCAGGTGGCGCCAGCGGTTTCATAGTCTTGCGCGATTTTGATGTGATCAAAATCTTCGCGAATTAAGCCGTGAGAAGGGGAAGCTTTTTTGATTTCGCAAATTAATCCAATTTCACTGCGATAACTTTTTTCCTGCAAAATTGCGAAAAAATCTTTGGGTTTTTCTAAACATTTGGTGCGGTTGCAAATTTCTTGTACCGACAATTCTTTCTTGCGATTGCGTACTTCGATCAGCTTGTGCTGATAAATTTCTTCGAGGATATTTTTCATGGAAGTTAAAGTCAGTGAAGGTTAGTTTTGCTGTAAGTTAGAAGCTAATTTTCAAAATCCCAATTTCAAATAATATGACAAATTTTTCTGTCGGTAGTTTTCCAAAGACTCGTTTGAGACGAAATCGTAAAGCGGCTTGGGTTCGCGAATTAACTGCGCAAAACACCTTTTTGCCGCGCGATTTAATTTTACCGCTTTTTGTAATTGAAGGAAAAAATAAGGAAGAAAAGATTTCTTCACTTCCTGATGTTTCGCGCTTCTCAATTGATGGAATTGTTAAAAAAGCCAAAGAGGCGCATAAGCTTGGTATTCCTGCCTTGATGCTGTTTCCAGTGATCGATCAAAAACTTAAAAATTCCAACGGCAAAGAAGCGATTAATTCGCAAAATTTAATGTGTCGAACTATTGCTGAAATTAAAAATGCCGTGCCAGAAATTGGTGTAATTACTGACGTCGCGCTTGATCCTTACACTTCTCACGGCCATGACGGAATTGTAAATGAAAAAGGTCAAATTGAAAATGATGCGACGATTGAGATTCTTTGTGAACAAGCTTTGGTGCAAGCTGCTGCCGGTTGTGATGTGGTTGCGCCATCTGACATGATGGATGGTCGAATTGGCATCATTCGTGATGCACTTGACGATCAAGGATTTATCGACGTGTCTTTAATGTCTTATGCGGCGAAATATGCCTCTAGTTTTTACGGACCGTTTCGTGATGCGGTTGGATCGGCATCAAATCTGAAAAAATCTGATAAAAAAACTTACCAAATGGATTTCAGAAATTCTGATGAAGCGATGCGCGAAATTGCGCTGGATGTGGAAGAAGGTGCAGATATGATTATTGTAAAACCCGGAATGCCTTACTTAGACATCGTTTCGAAGGCTGCACAAAATTTTGCTCTGCCAATAATTTCATACCAAGTTAGTGGTGAATATGCGATGTTGAAATTTGCAGCAAAGAGCGGTGCTCTGGATTTTGATAAAGCGTTTTTGGAAAGCTTGATGGCGTTTAAAAGAGCTGGCGCATCAGCGGTGATAAGCTATGGTGCGATTGAAGCGGCGAAAAACCTCCTTTGAAAAAGGAGGTTAATTACATTTTTTTTGCGATACGAAGTCCTAATACCAGAACTGCAAGTGTTGCAAAGTATGTAATAACCTGAGCTCCAGCGGGTTGGTCGATATAGCCAAAAAAGATGTGTAAAAACTTTCCGAAAAAACTTTCCTGCGATAAAATTTCCGAAGCGTCAAAGATAGGATTTCCAAGGGCTGGTAAGATTTGAGCGTTAATCCAAAATCCAATTCCTTGCGCGGCAATTCCGGCGGATAAAAAAATCAAAAGCCAAGTGGTGACGATGAAAAAGTATTTTCCGAAGGCTTTTAAAATTCCCAAATAAAGTGCTAATCCAGCGGCGGAACCAAGAGTGATTCCCAGAATTAATCCGAAAATAATTTCGCCAATCGAAGTGCCGGAAATATAGTAGCTGTAAGTGAAAAGTACGATCTCAGCGCTTTCGCGCAGTACTGATAAAAAGACTACGACCAACAAAACATAAAGTGGTTTTTTGCCTTCGCGCACTGAATTGCTTAAACGCTTTAATTCTCCTGAGATCGATTTAGCATGTTTTTGCATCCAAATTACTGTCCAGCCGATCATAAAGGCTGCGGAAGTTAAGATCAGTCCGTTAAAAAATTCCTGACCCATGCCGTCCAAAGTTTCGGAAATTTTATCGGTGAATAATGCCAAAATTAAAGAGGCGATGATGCCTAGAGATAAGCCGCTTAAAATCCATTTTGTGCGGCCTTTAATTTCTTTAGTGGCGGCGGTTAGAATTCCTAAAATTAAGGAAATTTCTAAGATTTCGCGAAAAACTACGATTGCGATTTGTAGCATTTTTTTAGAGAATTAATTTTTTAAAAAACAGAAACGATAACATTTATCAAACTTTAATTTAGATCAAGGCAATTGTGAGAAAAGCTCTATCCATCTACATCCATTACCCTTTCTGCAAATCAAAATGCCCTTATTGTGACTTTAATTCGCATGTTCGTGAAGGTGTAGAATATGAAAAATTTCTGCGAGCTTATGAACGTGAATTGGAATTTTTTGCAGCCAAAATTGGCCAGCGCAAAGTAGTAACAATTTTCTTTGGAGGTGGCACGCCGTCTTTGATGCCGATATTTTTGGTCGAAGGAATCTTGAAAAAAATTGCCCAGCTTTGGAGCCTTGACGAAAATTGTGAAATCTCTTTAGAAGCCAATCCAACATCGTCTGAAGCCAGTAAATTCAAGGATTTGCGCGGAATTGGAATTAATCGTTTATCGATGGGAATTCAGGCTTTGAATGACGAAGATTTAAAATTTTTAGGCCGTGAACATTCAGCAAAAGAAGCGATTGGAACTATTGAAATTGCTACAAAAATTTTCGATAATTTTTCCTTCGATTTAATTTATGCTCGACCAAAACAAAGCCTTGAAGCATGGAAAACAGAGCTTTCACGCGCAATTGATTTTGGTACCAAACATCTTTCGCTTTATCAATTAACTATCGAAAAAGGCACCAAATTTTACTCACAATTTGCCCGCAAAGAATTTGAAATGCCTGACGAAAATCTTAGCGCAGAATTTTACGAAATGACCAATCAAATCACATCTGATACTGGTTTGGAGCTTTATGAAATTTCCAACTACGCCAAAAAAAATTACGAGTGCCAACATAATTTAGTTTATTGGCAAGGTGGTGATTATTTGGGAATTGGCGCTGGTGCACATTCGAGAATTTATTTGGAAGGTCAGGTTGAAAGATCAGCAATCACAATGCTTCACGAGCCTTTAGTTTGGCTAAAAAAAGTTGAGGAATTTGGCGCGGGAATTCAAAAACAGGAAAAAATTTCGGCAGAAGAATTGTGCGAAGAACTGATTTTAATGGGTTTGCGCTTGCGAGATGGTATCAGCGATAAAATTTTTCAAAATCATCTCAATAAGAAACTACGAGAAATTATTAATTTTGAAAAGCTAAGAGTTCTTGAAAAGACAGGAATAATAATATTATCAGAGGAAAGAATAAAAATTGCGGATAAATCAAGACTTCTAAGTAATTCTATAATAGAAAAAATCTGCGAAGCGAAGTTGTAGAAGGCAATCTAGTTTTCGTAAATTGCTGATGGTTTAAAATTTTTAACATATTTTAACAAAAATGAGTCGTTCACCAGCCACACAAGGTAAAAAAATAGCATATCCGCAATTAAGTCCCGAGCAAGTTACTCAATGGAAAGGAACAATCGGAATTACTGGTTTTAATCCGGTTCAAGTAGCAAAATTAAATAAATACATCATCGAATATGGTAATTCGATTGGACTTACTGATGACCAACATTTTCCAGAAATAATTGCGGTAGGTATAAAAAATAAAGATCCGCGATATTTAGTGGATCAGATACATTTTTGTGATGACTTTGGATGTGATATTATTGCTGTGATTGGTGTTTCAGGGACTCCTCTGGAGGTAAGATGCCAGTCTGAAATTATGACTTCTAAGGGTAAAGATGATCTAGAGCTTCAAGATCTTGCTCGTCAAGTTTTGGATCAATCAATCGCGATTTCCAGTAGTAGAAAATCTGATGGCAGCTCTTATTGTAGAAGGCCAGATTTATTAAGTTATGATGGATCATCTTTAGAAATAAATCCTCAATTATTAGAAAATCTTGAACTCGATAAATTCCTTAGAACCAAGAGAATTAATGATAGGAAAGATCATGGCGGATATCCGATATTGGATCGTCCAGAGAATAAATTCGTATTCGTTGCTGGTGGTGCTGGACCTTTAGCCAGCCAAGATTTTTTTAGTGAACTTACTTCGACTTTGACTCCTGCAATTCATTGGAGTCAAACTAGTGCTCCAGGAAAGCAACGTTTTGAAATTAAGATCGGTCCTTCCTACATTCCTCATTATCGAATGATGATGGATTTTGCTGAGGAAATAGATGCAACATGTATTACGATACCTTGCAACACAACCCATGGTCGCTTGAGAGAATTTTGTTCTCCTCGAGCTTTGGAAATGGTTATCGATATTCGCAAATCGGTTATAGACGATAATCCAAATGCCCCTGGTTTGATTTTACTTGGCACCAATCGCACAATTGGTATGGGGTTAGGGGAAGGTCAAGTGGGTGCTTATGAACAATGTCGTCAAGATTTTTATCCTAGAGAGCGTCCATTTTTTACTCCTGACGAAATTCAGCAAACAAGAATCATGTCTGCAATTTACGACGTGAAGGCTGGAAGAGTTGATGAAGCCAAAGAAAAGATACTTGCAGTTGTTAGTGAAATGAGAGCTTCTTACGGCGATTTTCCTGTTTTGCTTGCTTGCACAGAATTGCCTTTAGCTGGTTTTGATGAAGGTGAATTAATAGAACTAAGATTTTACGATCCTTCAAAGTCAATGGCTGAAGGTGCCAGAAAACAGGTTGTGCTTGAGCAAGTTAAAAGTAGTAAAGCGATAGTTATTCCAAGTGGTTTTTCTAGAAAGTCTCAAGTTATTTCTCTAGCAGCCATGGACTTTAATCTCGATAGTAATTCTCGTTCAGGATCATCTTCAGATAATGAATCTGTAGTTATGGTTACCAAACGAAAAGGTAGTGATTTAGAGGATGAAAGTTACGGTATTGTCCTCGGTTATTTGGTTGGAGTTTTCAAAGAAACTAAACCAGCGGTGAGAGGAATGCCAGAGATGGTAACATATCGTATCGCAATTCCTGGTGATGACCATAATCCAGGTACAATAGCTGCTAAAAGTGACCTATTAAGGAAAATTGAAAGTGACATTGTTGAAAAGGACGATGGTGAAAAAATGCCAAGACATCCTGAAGATAGGATTAGAAGAGATAAATATATTGCATTCCACAATCCGGTTGAAGAACTTGAAGAAAAAATAAAAAAATGGGCCCAAGACAATAATATCAATATAACTGAAGGCAAAGTGCCATCTTCTAAAGGTTATTCAAAATGAAAAAAAAATTTCTTCGCCACTTTCCACTGTCGCTGACTAAAGATTTCGTTTTGATTTACAGAGCATCTGTAATTGGAATATTTATCGTCGGATGTTTATTCATAAAATTTTCGATCGATCAGGAAAAAGAAAAAATTGAAGATCGAGTTATCGTTGCCTCAGAGCAAGTTGAAAAATCGATTTCCTACAATGTTGATTATTTGAAATATCAACTCTTCTACGCCACCAAACAAATCAAAGAAAATAAAGCAGATATAGAAACAAAAAAGGTGGCAAAAATTCTCTCTTCTTTTGTCAGCAATATTAATAGCCAGATTGATATTTCGATTACGTGGAATGCTTTTTCGTGGATTGATCGACATAATAAAATGTCGGCGGATGGTGCGGGAGGTGTTATTCCTAATCCGGTTGATGCTTCGGGTCGTGATTATTTGAAAATCACTTCCACAATTCCCGAAAGATTAGTGTTCGGCAAACCAGTCATTGGAGCGCTTTCCGGCCGCTCGATTATTCCCGTGGGAATGGGAGTTTTTTCTGATCAAGGTGACTATTCGGGAACTTTGGTATTTGGTTTAGATATCGATCGAATCGTCGATAAAATTACCAAAACTATCGGCAACGAGACTTTCAGTTTTGCGGTATTGCAAGGCCAAACTCTGTCATTTGCGTCACGTAATTTGAATGCTGAAAATAGATCTATTGTCGATAATTTTTTTAATGATTCGAAAAATTTAAAAAAATTCCCAAGCGATGGAATAATCAGTTCTCAAGGTTTGTTTTCCAAAGATAAAAGCTTTATCTGCCTACGAAATATTGATGAATCGCCGCTCAAAGTTTTAGTTTTTTACAATAAAAATAAATCCTATCAGCAGATTTTTAATCTGTTTCTGCGGCAATCGCTTTACATATTTTTAGTAATTTTTTGTTGTCTGATTTTATTTCAAAAAATTTATTATCGCATCGTCAAGCCAGTATCGAAGCTGTCGCAATTCGCTTTAAAAATTTCCAAAAAAGATTTCGATTTCTCAATTGAAAGGCCGCAGGGCAAAGAGTTAATTGATCTTTTTAACACTTTGAATTCGGTAAAAGAAGTTGCAAAAAGAGAAGAAGAATTGCTGCGCAAGCTTGAAATTACTAATAACGAACTCTTTCGCGCAAACGAAGCTAAAGCTGAATTTTTAGCAAAATCTTCGCACGATATTAAGAACTATATTTATGGAATTTGCGGTTTAAGCAGAATTATTTTGGACAATAAAAGTAAATCAGAAATCCTGCAAAGCGAAGAGCTGCAAATGGTTGAGACCATCGCCGATCAGTCGGAAGAATTGATGCATTTTGTCGAAGATTTACTTGATACCAATCAAATTGAAGCGGGCGAATTTTCTTTAGAAAAATTCAAACCTTACGATGTTACAACTTTGATCGATCGCATTGTTTTGCTTAATAAAAGCCTAGCAATTCGTCATCATATTGTGATCAAAACTGCGATTGAGAGTGATTTAAAATTATATTGCGACGTCAGACGGATGAAGCAGATTCTGGTTAATATCATCACCAACGCCATCAAATATAGTAAGCCGAAAACCAATGTGACTATTTCGGCGAAATATTTGAAAACTGAAGATAAAATTTGCATTGAAGTTTTGGATGAAGGTTTTGGCATGACGCAAGAAGAAGTTGAAATTCTGTTACAAGGACATGGAAAAAATATCGACAAAACTGGCATTTCTGATTTGGATTCGCACGGAATTGGCATGTCGATTGTCTTGAAACTGGTCAAGATGCATAATGGTAAGATCGAGATTGAATCGAAAAAAAATGAAGGCACCAAAATAAAATTATTTTTCGATTCCTATAGCAGCGAAGAAAATGACGAATCAAAAAAATCAAAAAATCAAAAAAATACTGAGAAAAACAAAGCGATTTTATTAGTCGAAGACAATCCAGCTAACATCAAAATCACTTCTAAAATTCTGCGTGATATTGGTTACAAAACTCATCATGTTGAAAATGGCGAAGATGCGCTAAAAATTTTGGACGAAGAAGATTTTGATTTGATTTTAATGGATGGTGAAATGCCGATAATGAACGGCTATGAAGCTGCGACGAAGATTCGCGAAGGAAAAGTTTTCAAGAAATTCAAGAATTATAAAAAGATTCCGATCATCGCGTTAATGTCATCTTCTGATGAAAAAACGATTAAGAGAGCTTTGGATAGCGGTATGAATTCTCATTTGGAAAAATCTACTTCTAAGACCAAATTGTCGAATATGCTTGAGGATTGGTTGGGCTAGTTTGGATTTCCCCGCAATTGTTGCGGGGTGACAAATTGAGAGTGATGCTCATTTACAAATCTTACCGCTTAAAAATCTTATAAATCACACAAGCCAAAATCCCACAAGAGCCGATGATGATTGACATCGAAGTGATTCCGCCATCGTGTAATTTACTGACTAAAAATGATATTGCGGTTGCGAAGCTGAACTGAATAGTTCCAAGCAAAGCCGATGCCGATCCGCTATGTTTAGTTTGTTTCGACAAAGCCAGAGCAGTGGTGTTGGGAATAATCGCGCCAATGCTGGCCAGAAATAAGGAAAGTGTAATTGTAAATGGCCAAAATTGTGGATAATTTATTCCAACAAAAATCAGTGCCATTCCGGTAAATACTGGCATGAACAGCATTCTTCCTAAAACTTTTTCCAAAGGAATTTTTTTCAATAAATAAGCATTAAGTTGCGAGACTGCGATAAATCCGATCGAATTTAGGGAGAAAATCAGACTGAATCTTTTTGCCGAAAGTCCAAAAAATTCTAAATAAGCAAAAGGCGCTGCAGTTATATAAGAGAATAGCCCAGACATTATCATTGCGCCACAAATTGCCGCGACGATAAAATTACGATCATGTAAAATTTCCCAATATTTTTTTAGCGCCAAAGAAATTTTCTCATCAGGATTGGGTAAAGTAGTTTGAGGAATGGCAAAGTGCGAAACCGTCAGGCAGAAGATTCCGAAGATCGTTAGAAAAACAAAAATCGCTTTCCAGCCAAAAATTAATAGAATAAAACTGCCGCAAAGTGGCGCCAATATTGGAGCTAGTCCCATAACTAACATTAGGTGAGAAAAAACTCGCGCTGATTCTTGTGGAGAAAAAATATCGCGCACGATTGCTCGCGGCGCAACAATACCAATGCATGCGCCCATCGCTTGAAAAAAACGAAAGAAGATTAATTCGTAAATATTATGCGAAAAACAGCAGGCGATAGTGGAAATAGTAAAAAGTGTTAATCCGCAATAGAGCGGTAATTTTTTGCCGTAACGATCAATGATCGGGCCATACATCAATTGGCTTAAAGCCAGTCCGATAAAATAACTAGTCAGAGAAAGTTGAACCAAATGCTCAGGTGCGGCAAGATTTTTTGAGATGGCGGAAAATGCTGGCAAATACATGTCGATGGTCAGCGGACCAATGGCGGTAACGCTGCCCAAAATTATGATTAAGAAAATAAATTTTCTTTTACTGTCGATTAAATGTTGGTGCTCCTTCATGTTGGTTTACGAAAAAATTTTTAAACCGATAATTCCGCTAATAATCATCAGTAAAAATATTGAGCTTAAGAAAGTGAGCGCTTCGCCAAAAAATATTGCGCCGATTATTACTGATCCTACGGCGCCAATGCCAGTCCAGATTGGGTAAGCAATGCCAATTGGAATTATTTTTACTGATAAAGCAAGTAAAGCCATGCTGATTGCTAAGGTGCTGATGAATAAAATTGTGGGCAAAATTTTGCTAAATCCTTCTGACTCTTTTAAAAAATAAGCCCAGACAATTTCAAAAATTCCCGCTGAAATTAAAGCGCACCATGCAAGGTTGGGAGACATTGTTTTAATTAATTTATTCAAAGGAAAATTTTGATTGTTAGTAACATCTTAAAGCAGATTCTAAGTTTATTATCTTAAACCAATTTTAAAAAATGAAAAAATTTATTTTCGCGGTTTTTTTACTTTGCACCTCTTGCGCAGGAATAGATTTTAGTTGCTCTAGCCCTTCTGAATATAACAAAAATACTGCTCAATCTTACTACGATACTTTTGGAACTTCTTTAGTTTCTGATGCGGTGCACAATAAAATCAGAAAAAAATTCGGCTGCCAATATCGCGCTGGTGACAAAATTTACGCTTATAAAACTTTCTGGAATACCTACTATGTTCTTGTTCGCTATGGCGAAGCTGTGATGTATATTGAGGGGAAGTGATTTAGAGGTGCGGCAAACCAGTAAAACCGAAACTACACTGGTTTTCCGTGCTTCGCTCGCAATAAAGTTGTGGAAACATGATTAACTAAATTTATAAATTCTTTTACTCAAAAAAATTAATTGCAGTTTTACGAGTAACTATATTTGATTCGCC
>Ga0214923_10001831_pt1 | contig 29494 bp, 30 predicted proteins | sample LL1510_MetaG_FD_177993 | JGI IMG/M metagenome (GOLD analysis project Ga0214923, IMG submission 177993) | Freshwater microbial communities from Lake Lanier, Atlanta, Georgia, United States - LL-1510 | ecosystem: Environmental > Aquatic > Freshwater > Lake | place: USA: Georgia | collected...
ATCCAACAAGCAACATACTGTGAAAAGGTATGAGAGTGATGAGGACGTTCGTCAGATCTTGTCTCTTCACAGCATCGACTTCGTTCTCGTAGACGGTCCTAGCTCTCAACGTCTCGACGTACTGAGAATTGCACTACAGAGTCATGTGTCTGTCATCGTCGAGCACGATTCTGAGACTCATTCCCACACCGAGCTCTCAGAACGTCAGCATCTCGCACGCTGCTTTGGATACGAGGCTCACATATCCACGACTCGGAATCCTGAGACATCTTTTTACGTGAGAGACTCTCGATTCATCTCCGGAGTTTCAGATTCTCTCGTGGTTTTGTGAAGAAAATCTCTCGGATGAGAGTCATACTTACTCACTATGAAGCTAGGCATCTCACAGTTGCAGCGTCTCATCTCTGAGGCGATCGAAGAAGCGAAGAAGAAAAAGAGCGACGCCACGGAGCATCCGCCACAGTACGATGCACCCCAGGGCAGCAAACGGGACGCGCAGCTTGATCAGACCAAGGCCGATCTGGAGAGCGGCGATCCAGAACGAGTGAAGCGAGCATATGCTAGGAGAGATCGGATGGAGAAGGCTGAACGCGAGAAGTCGGGCTGGAAGAACAAGCCGAGGTCTGACTCTGAGTCTGCCAAGAAAGAGGGACTCGATCTTCTTCGTGACCTCATAGCTGAAGCCATCAATGAAGAGCTCAGCAAGAAGACGAAAGAGACACTAAGAAAGAAAGCTGAGAAGAGGGGATTGACTCCCGGTTCTGTCGAGTCCGAGTACAAGAAGGGCCTCGCCGCGTGGGCCACATCGGGATCCCGTAAGGGGATGTCGCAGCACCAGTGGGCGATGGCGCGCGTCAACTCCGCCAATCCGTCAAAGAGCTGGGCCACGGTGAAAAAGTCTAAGAGCAAGAAGAAGAAGTGAAGCTCCTCCTCGTCTCCACCACCACCAACGAGAGGCGGTCTTCGTCTCGTGCCGTCCTGTCTCTCTTCGAGAGGGCGGCAGCGTCGCGTGGCCACGAGATCCGATACATCGACGCAAACAAGCTCCATATCGTGAAGAACCTGTCGTGCTACGCAGACGGAGGTCGCCAATGCGGAGACCCGGAGGCAGGGCCATACCGCTGTTGGGCACACAAGCACGCCGAAGACGAGCCCGAGAAGTGGGGTGGACGAGACGAGATGCCGCAGATCTACGACGGTCTGACCTGGGCTGACGCTGTGGTGTGGGCCACGTCCGTGAGGTGGGGCAGCCACACCGCTCTCCTCCAGACCCTCATCGAGCGGATGAACACGCTAGAGAATCGACAGACAGTCTACGGAGAAGACAATCCGCTGTGGGGCAAGCGGTGCGGCGTGGTGGTGACAGGTCAGCACTGGAGAGCTGACGAGGTGGCCAACCGCCTCGTTGAAGTGTTTGACCTCTACGGCTTTCACACGTCACCCTCGTGCGTCTTGTCGTGGCAGCACGTCTCTGACATGAATGAAGAGTTAGAAGACAACAACGTCGACGTCGTGAAGAGAGAGCTGAGAGAGGACAAGTTCGTCCCCGTGACCCGCCTTCTCTCAGCGATGGGCCTATGATACAAATCTGCGTGTGATTTCCAGCGGCTGGTTTGCCCAAGCAAAGTAAAGCAAAGGTGCCATGTCGCTCCTCGCGACGCGACAATTTACTTCCCATATTTAGCCTTTGTTTCGTTGTAATTCTGAAGGATCTCTGTGTCGGTTAAGGCACGATCGTATGAAAGGACTTCACCAATTTTTCCGGAAAAATAAAGTGGGTTTGAGGGGTTCACATAACGCGCGAGGTAAGACACGTTTTTAGTTGTGTAAGTTGGGCGATAACCTCCGTTGTTTTCAAATTGTCCGTCAACATACAGGCGAAGACCAGGAGCCCCTGGTCCACCTTTCCAGGTCACCACGAAGTTACGCCATACACCGCCAGGGAGTGTGTTAGGAGCCCATACGTCGCCGTCTGAGATCCAATAAAAACGATTCGTGCCAGTGGAGCTGAAGTTTCCCTGACCAAAAGATGCATGAGATGCTGGTACACCATAAGCAATAATTACACCGTCAGCACCTTGGCACAACACCCACGTCGACAGCGTGCGTTCTGGCTCCTCGCCGTAAACGAAGGCGTCGTTGTTCAGCACGGCATATTGATTCGTTCCGTTGAATTCGAACCACCCACTGCTGTTCCAGGTTGGCCCATTGACGAGCTCAGCGTTATGATCGTTGCCTGATTGGTCTTGCCACACAGAACCGCCTGAGAATGCCGATCCCTCTAGCTGCATCAGTAATCCAGAACGAACGATGTTAGGAAGCTGTATGCCACCACCCCCTCCGCCCGAGCTTCTGACCTTCATCCCTGTTTTCGTAAAATCTCCGCGGATATTAAGTCCGCCCATCTTTATAGCCACGGTATAAGTCTCTTTCCGGTGTGAATTCAGCCGACGTCTATCATGATTAGTACAATCATTATGATGTTTATCATCAATTATGGATTAACGAATCTAGATCCTCTCCACAATTTTATTGTCGTTCCATTGTCATCTACCAGCTTATAAAGCTCGCCATCTCTTGTGAGTTTCACATTTTCATTGATGATATCTTCTACAAGAGAAGAAGACAACCCTATCGACAAGCCATGGACTGGACAGGGAATGTGTTCTTCTAATTCGATTAGTTTATCAAACAGCTGCAAGTTTTTTGGTAAATTATCCATTTTATCCTCTCCTGTTACCACATCGATGAAACGTAGATTGAAATTGTGCCATCGTTGTAGCTGTAAGTCGCGACGGGTCCCACGATGGTGTTGTCGTAGTTTAGCACGTATGTGCTGATGTTATTTGTGCTTAAATCTTGATAAGTAGTGATAATTGATTTGTTTTCCCTCACGTAGTCTGCCAGCCCAGTGAAGTTATTTGGGTAATCTGAAGAATAAGTCCCAGAAGCAGCTATGATCGTCTCACTTCCGTCCAAGTTACATTGAACAAAAGCGGGCACGTTGTTTGTGGGGTCCGTTCCATCACAAATATATTTTTCATCTCTCGCTTTTTGTGAAGCGAATGTGAATGGAGCATCACTGCTTCCATAAGACGTGTAGGTCACCCTGTTGTTCGAATCAATTAAAATTTTTCCAAATTCTAATCCAAGTCCCGAGTTGATAGTTCTCAAAACAGTTAGGAATATAAGTCCATTTGACATCTGGAAGCTAGGTACCAAAAAAGAAGTAGTTAAAATGGGAATGTCGGCTGGCTGGCCGTCTGGTCCATTTACTTCCAACAGGGACGCTACTCCATCAGATATTTGCCACATGCAGAATGTCTTTCTATACCTATTCTGACCACTGTATGCGCCTGTTACATAAAACCCATATACCAAAAGACTGTTGTCGGGTCTCTTGAAAACTCCTCTAGCGAAAACACGCGAGGCTCCGCCGGGGCTTGGCAATGATATTTCTGAATAAAAATCGTTGGATCCGTACACGCCAACCTTAGCAGTAAAGGTAGCGGTAGTAACAAACACTACGCTGTCGTCGTTTAAGACAGCCACAGGCCCCCCAACAAGCGCCGGCGTCGTCGACTGGGTGGAGATGCTACAAGTATTGTCTGGATGTATGACAAGGATCCGATAAGAAGAATCGTTCGTCCGCGTCACAGGCACGACTATAGACCCATCAGATCTTACAACAGGCGTGACTGGTTGTTTAACATCTTCATTGACGTAAGGATTCCCTTCGTTTTGCAACGTTCCATCGGGGTTGCTAACGAACCAAGCGACGTAACTGTTCACGTAATTCAAATCACTTATCTCACCCAAGATCACTCTTGTGCCATCTGGTCTAACGACTCCGCTCGGGGTTACGTATGAACTGATAAAAATGCTTGGTAGCCCATTGTAGGCCAAAGATCTTACTTTTGATGCAGTTCCATCAGATCCAAATCGTAGAATGTCAGATGCAGGCCCATCGTAATTGTTAGCGGAGGTAATAGCATAGTTATATCTCACAGACGGTGGTCCGCCGCCGCTCTGCTTTACCTTCATCCCTGTTTTCGTAAAATCTCCGCGGATCTTAAGTCCGCCCATCTTTATAGCCATGGTATAAGTCTCTTTCCGGCGTGAATTCAGCCGACGTCTATCGTAATTAGACCAATCATTAATTATTTACATTTATGGAATCACAAGATTAATGTTTAGAATTTTGAACGCAACTTCAGGTCTGATGAAGGATCAGAAACAGGTTCGTCTCGCTGAAGTGTTTGACCTCTACGGCTTTCAGACGTCACGTCTTCAACAGCGCTCAAAGTATCTCAGGCTCTTTTAGGCGGCTTGGTGTATAGTCGCTCTCATGAGTGATCATGTAAAGTTGCCTGTCGTGTCTGGAGACGCCTCTCGCCCTTGCGGCCCCTGCGCATCTTGCTGTGAAGGTTGGCTGTCCGCCAACATCAAGGGCCACGAGATGCATCCCGGTCGACCCTGCTTCTTCCTCGCTGAGGGCAAGTGCACCGACTACGAAGGCCGACCAAACACATGCAAAGTCTACAACTGTGCCTGGAAAGCGGAGGGCGACGTCTTCCCCCAGTGGATGCGACCCGACCGGAGCGGTGTGATCATCTCTAAAATCGTGCTACCGTCTCGTGCAGATCTCACCCACTACGAGGTGGCGGAGGCCCATGGCAAGCTAGACGTGAAGACCCTGAACTGGCTGATCCAATGGGCGCTGGAGACGGGCAACAACCTCTTCTATCAGATCGATGGTAAGCACCATGCCATAGGCTCACCAGTTTTTAAAGCATCGATGGCGTGCAAATAGAAAATTTTTCAGAAAATTTTTCTATTTGACTTTATTTAAGAAGCAAACATGAAAAATTCAGCAACATCATCGCTGCGGACACAAAGACGCGCTCAGAGACGACTTATTGAGTCGTACATCAGAGAAGTAATTCAATCGTCTAGTAGCCCGAAGCTACTTGCTTCTTCTAGTCATGTGTCGATAGTCTTAGAGCGATTAGACAGAGATTTCGATGTACTTTTGTCTGAAGGTGTCATGGAAGATCTTAGGGGCGCCTACGAGACTGCAAAGAGTGGAGCGCTTAAGCTCAAAGAAAAGATAAGTGATGCATCGCTCGCCGCGATGCAAAAAGTCAATGAATTCTTCATGAGCGCTGTACAGAGAGCTGTGAGTGCAATAAAGAGTTCACCTGAGGCATTAGCAAAGATTGCATCGTCTATCATCAACAAGGTAGAAGCGTTTAGGAAGAATCACCCACTTCTCTTTAACGCAGTGTTGGTCGTAGTTGTAATCATAATCATCGTCGGTGTTCAGGTCCTCTTCGAGAAGTCGGCCCATGCGGACGTTGCCGAAGCAGGCAAAGCGCTGACGAAACAGAAGTACGAGACCCTACGTGGTCTACTTCTAGACTACCAGACACATGCAGGATCTTCTGACATAGACAAACAGCTTAAACTTGCTGACGCAATAGACAAACTCGATGCAGCTGCCAGATCAAAAAATCTAGTAGACGTCAAGTCCATACAGAGCGCTGCAGGTGACGTCGTCAGTAGAGCACTTTCCGTTCTCAACAAGATTAATAAGGAAGCGGCCTCAGGCGACGCGGGTGCGCAGGGCGTGATCGAGAGATGGATCGATCTCGGTAAGAACACGGTGATGATCTACACGAAGATGTGAGATCACCACTGCGCACCCGCGTGACACTCGAGGCCATTTATTGCCTCTACAAACGCAGTGAACCTTGTAGACCAGGCGGAATACTCTCAACACACCAGACGACGGTGTCTTCGGACTTGTGCCTTCCCGAGAGATCCGAAGAAACTAGACGTAGCACTTAAGATCTTGAGCGATATTTAAGAGAGCATTCTAGTAAGGAGCTCTCTCATGTCAAAAGTTCTCATCAACGACGTCGTAGGAATTCAGACCTCGGCCGCAGGAAGCGGTCTACAGGTCGACACGCCGGTCACATTCGGCACTGACACGACGATCAGCGGCAACACCACACTCAACGGCACTTTCCTCACGATGGCGGGCGTCACACAGACGGGAGGTCGAAGACAGATCATAAAGTCGGGCACGACTCTCACGTCAGCAAACAGCGGTGCTGTTCTTATCCCAGCTGGCTCCGCTCAGACATTCACGCTTCCCGCCCCTGCAGAGGGTCTCCACTTTAAGATGCATGCTGCCTCTGCTGCAGCTCACAAGCTGCAAGTCTCCAGCGGAGCAAAGATCTATGGTATTGCTATCAACATTAACAATGAGATCGCAGCCGCAGCCGAAGGCCAAGTGATATCGAATGTGAACTCGGTCGCTTTCGGAGTTGCACTTAAGGTGGGCGACTTCATGGAGGTCGTCTGTGACGGCTCTAACTGGTATCTCTACTCGGTGACCAACGATCCTTTGACGACCACATAAGCATTATATGACATGACACACTCGAGGCAGCTCTCACGAAGAGAGCTGCCTTTCTGTCTTTTAAAACGCAATAAAGCAGATACTTATTGCTCATGGTACTCACAGAGAAAGCCCTACGAAACATGATTCGCTCCCAGATCCGACTCCTCAACGAGGAGTCACAAGCACCTTCGACAGGCAAGGACATAAAGGGAGGAGCTGCTGCAGACAAGGCTGCAGACAAGATCACATCCAACACTGCGCTGAAGAAGTCGATCGATGCTATCACGACAGCAGACGGACTTGCCTCTTTCCTCCAAGACATCCTCTCTGCAGCTGCAGAGAAGGGAATTGATAAGAATGAGATCAAGACGGCGCTGAAGAAGGTCGCATCTGCAGTGGCGGCTGTAAAGTAACACAGAGAAAAAGTTATTCAAATGAGGCTAACAGAATCACAGCTCCGCAGACTGATATCGACAGAAGCGCGCAAAGCGCTGTGTGAGACTTCGTCACCCCTCAAGACTCTTGCTCGTCGCCTCCGTGAGGATGCTGACCCAAAGAAGATCGACTCAGAGAAGTTTCCGACGAAACTGAGCGACGTTGATCAGAGCTCAGCGAAGCAGCTCGCCACCGGTGGCTTTAATGACAATAAGATGAAAGACGACACCGCCGGCGCGAAGAAGATATCGCTTCCTGCAGCAGCGCTGAAGGCGTCTCAGACCACGATGGACTTTGGTAAGTTCGTAGGAATGGCGATACAGATGTTGGGCAAGATGGGCAGCTTCTCCGGTGGCGCCGGCGGCGACCTGGGAGCTATCATATCTGCGGATAACCACATCATGGACGGACATCACCGCTGGGCTGCCACACTGATGGTCGATCCCCGTGCAAACGTCGGTGGCATAAAGGTACAGCTGCCAGGCGAAAAGCTTGTAGGTGTTCTCAACGTATGGACAGTCGCTCATGGGGGAGCAGGCAAGCCCTCAGACACAGATCTCGCTTCCCTGACAGGCGATGCCGTTGCCGAAAAGTTTAAGGAGATGGCGGGACAGGGTGGCAAGTTTCTACCTTCACCCGAAGAGATGCTAGAAGCATTCAAGAAGAACGGCTTCGACTCTCTAGACGCCGCCGCCGCTCACGTCAAGAAGAATTGGGACGCGACTACGAAGCAGAGAAATATCGAAGGTTGGATGCCACCCAAGGTCGACATGCCAGCTATTGAGCCTGATCAACTACCACAAGTCGCTAATGACATTTCTTCTGGCAAGATGGACATCAATCCTCCATACTCGTCTGGAAAAAGTGGCGGTAACAAACCAGAAGAAAATGGCAAGTCGCAGAAGGAGTCTTACCGAACTTCTGTCGACATCGTCGTAGAGAGGTGGCAGCGTCTCGCTGGTATCATCAAGGGGTGACACTTGCCTACGCCTCGATTCGAGAACCTAACGTCCGAGGAAGCCGTCGCCGTCGTCGATGCCTTCCTCGGACGAGAGTCTTCTGCGCAGTTCACTGAGAAGCTAGCGGGCCAACACATCACTGCACGTGTTTCTCCGCCGAATCGTGTTCAGTATGCCATCAAGTCTCACGGTGGAAGATTCGGCGGATCGGGATACTTCCCAGCTATGGAGCAAGCTCTCGAGTCGTTCCATCCAAAAGTCACAGCTCCTGTCACCTATAACTTTGAGGTGATCCGGCCTTCACGTCGTCCCGATTACATTGACTATCCCGTCAAAAAGCTGTCTGCAGTTGAATACACGGGGCAGCTGACACAAGACGTCGCAAGAGTCCTCAATAGCAGTCAAGACAGAGTTTCGTTCCTCACCAAAGATTCTATCAAACGCGATGTCACGAATCTTGTCACGGATCCTAGTCAACGTAGCACTCTTCAACGATTCAGAGACACGCTAGCTTCGGGAGCACGTGTCACTATCACTCAGAAACGTGAAGTCGCTTCGATATTAGAAGACCTCGTCGATGCGGGCAAGGTTCCTTCGTCGCTCGGCGGACCCCGGGTAGAAGGGCTGTTCGGTCAGGTCGGCGACTCTGGTTTCAAGATACCTTCCAAGTCGTATGCCAACATTCAGAGACGACAGGCGCGTTTCTATGCTGCATCGAGGAAGAGCGGAGCTTACGCATATCCACAGAGATTTCGTAAGGCTGTGAGCGACCCTTCTGCTGACGGTCTGGTGAGCGATGTACTCGAGTACATAGACTACATGGCGTCAGGTGGTCCAGGACCTGGGTTCCGAGTCTTCTTCTCCAGCACACAAGCGATCCAGCTGAAGAAGCTAGCGGACGAGTTTAGAGCGGGAGACGCTGACTCAGGTGCAGAGCTAGCTCATCAGTTCTTCGATAGGATAGCTGACAGAGACTCATGGGCCTCTTCTGCAAACTCTGAGACAAATGAGTCGGTTGTAAGGTCAGACGATTATTTCGACATTGTCTCTGAGGCACTGTTGCGTGCTTATCTTCGCCACGTGATTTGAAGATAGCGAGTGGTGTGTGCTACATTGATGGCATGTGGCTATTCACCAAGTTTGGTTTCTTTTCTGTAGTCGAGTCTGATGCAAATACTCTGACTGTTCGATCACGATCTGTAGGAGATCTCGAGTCTCTAATAGACCACCACGGAAGCGTTCTTTGTCTCACGAAGTCGAACATCAAGTCGTCTCCGCTGTCTGACTACCGATACCGAGTCTTCGTTCCGAAGGAGAAGTGGTCTGTTACACTGAGTCAGATCGCTAGTGACATTGACTATAAAAGCTTCAAGGACAAGGTCTTTGATGACATGGACGCACCTCGCGCCGACTCGTATCACGATGTCTGGGAAGTCATGTATAATCTACAGCGAAGCGAGGAGAAGAAAAAAGAAGCCTGAGTCATTGAACAGCTATTCAGTGCATGGATATAGTGGTTTCAACGAGGCGGAAACGAATACGTCTCAGGAGAAATGAACAATGGCTCGAAAGAATAACACCCGCAACGCTGTTTCCTATCAGAACCGTAATGCAACGATCCGTACACGTGAGGATCGCCGTGGCAAGCTTCGCACGGAGACTTTCCGTCGCTCTGAGGACAGCACCAACGTAGCGATCTCGACCAATCCGGCTACCGACTCGACGATGCTCTTCATCGACTCGCCCGATGGTCAGAGCTACAGCTTCGACGGTCGCATGGCACGCACCATCTACCGTACGCTTCAGAAGCACTACGAGTTCACTGGTAAGTCTCTCTGAGATAGAGATCAGTAGCTAACACCAAAGAGAGGAACAGATTTCTGTTCCTCTCTTTGACTATTTAATGAGAGGTATCTTTAAATGAAGCTCACAAGACAAGAGGCACTCTTTCTTTATGGCATTCTCTTTTCCTTTAACAGCAATTCTCTGAATAATGCACAACTAAGCTTGCTCGAGGACATCGAGGAGAAGATCAACAACTTCTTGACGAGAAGTGAAACATCACAGTCGGAACTGGAAGTATCATCAGACGATGAAGACGAAGACGAAGACCAGAAGGAGACTCCTGAACACGACGAGCATCTCGCAACCCAGGATCTGATCTCCCTGCCAGAGATCGATCTTGTCGGCCACACAGAAGGTGTTTCAACGTTCTGCTTTGAAGGCGCCGACGATGACACAGCTTCTACGGTTCTAGATGGTGATCTCATTGAGGAGAGCATCCAGTGCATCCGTCGAATTGATCGTAAGTCCTTTGAGGTTCTACACGAGGATCGCTGGACAACATATAGGGCAAAACGCTTGCCGAAGGCATGGATTGATCTCCTCGAAGAGGGCGTTATCTACCTCGTTACGGATGAGACGGCTTGTTGAGATGAAGACTGTTAACTTAACACCTGTCGAGTTATTCTCATTGTTTAAGCTGGTTACTCAGAGAGCAGCTTCTGTTACTGCAGCTGAAGCAACTGAGCTCTCTCTCATTTCAACAAAGTTATCGGATGCAATCCTAGAAATTCTTCAGGATCTTCAAGACGAAGAGGCTGCAGATGGATTCAGGCGATGGCAGAGTTCTACGATAAATAAGATACAGACACTCAATGAGTCAATGAAGAACATTCACACAGATGAGTATTATTCGACAGACAAGACGAAGATGAAGAGACGTAAATAAGATTTGGGGGCGACAGAGTTTTGTCAGACCAAAAGATTTGGATTGAATCTGACGGTTCATGGATCTTTCTAGAAAGATCCAGAAGATCATAGCTTTGAAGTGACAAAGCTTAGAGATGCAGCTGAAGAATAAGAAGTATTCAGCAGGAATGTTCTTTTGATCAGAGTCAATAATGAAGACTCAACGATAGATGAGCAAGTACGATTCGTTCTACATGAAGTAGAATTATGGTATAGAACCAAAGAAAAAGTTCCCTACCGCACAAGTTCTGAGAAAGAAGACAAACTTGAGGAGCAACCTCCAACGGTTAGTTAGGACAGTACCGCGCACCTCCGCCATACCTACAAATAGGAGACATGACATGTCAGCAGCAACAGAGATTCTACTTGAAGACATCAAGAACACATCAGAAGCACTATCGGCTGCTCAAAATGCAGACGACACACCTGAAGTAAACAGGCTGACTAACGTTCTAAAAGAGTTGAAGGCACGCTTCACGAAAGCCAATGAAGTTCTCAACGAGAACAGATCGGTTCTAAAGGGATGATCAACAACAAAGCAGATCTGTTCCAGCCCGTTACAGCTACGAGAATAGGCGCACCACCTGTAGTCGTTCGAGCAGTGGTTACGACAAATACAGACTACGTAGCAGGAGGAATGCCTCAAGCTGCGACGAAAGTGGAGAACTACATACTTCTTTCAGCCCTGCCTAAGGAGTTACAGGATAGAGTTCGAACAGCAGTCCAGGCCATTATCAGTGGTATGTGAATACTTAGCGATGTATGCCGCGTCGTAGATCTAATCGGGACATCATAAGAAGCAAGATTGACGACGGAGGTGCAGGAGCTGGTAGCATGGACTACAAGCCGCCCTCCTATGGTAGCGGTCTTGTGAAGAATGGAGAAGAGGACCTTGGTGAGGAAGTCATCGAGGAGTCTCTTCTTCGTGATTTAATTTCAGAGATAGTTCGTAAGTGCGGTGATGAATGGTGTCTATTCACTAAAAGCAAGGACAAGAAGACAGGCCGCCGTCGACGTCTCGGTACACACTCTAGTAAAGCGGGGGCTTATCGTCAAGAGAGAGCTATAAAAGCTCACGGTGGTTGAAGCTGTTCGCTCTTGATCGAATACTTATCCCAAGAGGATAGTATTCGCTGATGTCCACATTCTCACAGACGATAAATCCGACACCGTTCGGATTCTTTGACAGTGACGCCCAGTTTCAAGGAGAAGCTGATGGAATGGTCACTTATATCAAGCGCAAGCTCGGTGACGACGTCCTTTCAGTCGAGCTGACGAAGAAGGAGATCTGGGCGTGCTTCGAAGAAGCTTGTTGTGAATACGGACGCCTCGTTCATGAGACGAAGATCGTCTCTGAGTTGACCAACGTCCTCGGGCTCTCCACAGGATCTGCAGACTTCACTAACAAGTATGCCAGAAAGTCTCTCGACTACCTTCTCAGAATGGCAGATCCCTATGCGATCGAGGCATACGTGGGTGGCTCTGCCAATCCAACTCTAGGTTATTTTAATCTAGAGATTGGGAGACAGGACTATGACATTTACACAGAGTTGTTAGACGTGGTCTCAGGAAGCTCCATATACAGTAACCTTCCCGCGGGCGGAAAGGGTAAGCTGAAGGTCGTAGAGCTGTTTCACATGGAGCCACTTGCAGCTCAACAGTTCTTGCTCAACGCCTCCAACATCACCAACTTCCTGGCCACAAACTTCAACTACGAGTCCTACGTCAACTCTTCTATATTCTACGTTCTTCCGATCTTTGAAGATGTTCTCAGAAGAGGAATGCTAGAGTCTGCATTCCGAGTTCGAAGGTCACACTTCTCTTACGAGATACAAGGAAGTAAGCTTCGTATCTTCCCGATACCAACGACAGATTTACAGACAGGTAAGTTGTTCTGTAAAGTTCTACCACCACAGAATCCGTACAATCCATCTGCCTTTGGAGATGACTCCATCTATGGAATATCCGGACCTCAGAACTTCCCGTTGGGAAACATACCGTTTGCTACGATAAATCAGCCTGGAAGACAATGGATACGTCAATACACTTTAGCTCTGGCCAGAGAGCTCCTAGGACTCATTCGTTCAAAGTTCCAGAGCATACCGATACCAAATGCAGACTTACAGCTCAACGGAGAGAACCTCGTCTCGACGGGTCGGGAGGACAAGGACAAACTGCAGACACAACTCAAAGAGTTCTTAGCGAACTTGACTCAACAGAAGCTTCTAGAAGCAGATGCTAACGCCGCCGATTTTCTCAACAAACAGCTGAGATACATTCCCATGCCGCTTGGCAAGGCCATCTCGATAGGTTGATGTATGTCCAGGTTGTTCATCACGCCACGGGAGGTTAACTTCATCTCTGACATTACGAAGGAGTTGTTGAAGGACGTAGTGGGACAGAAGATCTACTACTATCCAATCTCAGAGAAGAAGACGAAGACGCACGGCGTCTACAATGAGTCTCTACAGAAGATATACGACAATCCCATAATCGTCGATGCGCTTGTTGATAACAACTTCCAGGCTGACACGAAGATTGACAAGTTTGGAATTGACGCTCAGTTTAAGATCGAGGTATACGTGCAATATAGAGACCTCGTCGACAAGGGAATCAACGTCAACATCGGTGACTTCTTCTCGTTTTCCGATGTATTCTACGAGATCACTGAGCGTGTCTTCATGCGCAACATCTACGGTCTACCTGAGCACAAAGACGGAGTGAAGCTTATCGGTGTCAAGGCTCGTGAGAGCCTCTTCAAGGCTCCTACGTTGGGGCCAACAGACATCACGCGTCCAGAAGCAGATGCTGTTCAGACGACCTTCGTCCAGCAGCGAGGTGAGGCAACAGATGCTGAAGGCAATCCAACGGGTGACAAGAGAGAGCTGGTAGAGAACGGTGTCCTCGATAAGCCGTTGACGGGCCCAAAAGAAGTCTCTCCGCAGGGTGATGCATCGGGTGTTGGAAGCAGCTTCTATGACGAATGAGGTGAGACATGGCTACAAGGTTCAAGGCTGGCAGTAGAAGCAACTACGGAGTCTCTCCTCTACCTACTGGGTATGAGACGGCTCAATACGGTCCTGTCGATCTGTACATTCCTCCCTGCGGAATAGAAGACGTCGACACAGCGATGTTCAATCTGTTCGACAAGGAGATATCTCCTGAGTGTGGAGGAAAAGACAGCGCCCCTCTCAAGAAAGCCCCCATCATCTTCGCCGCGGGTGAGAAATGGGCGTTACTCAAAAAGGGAAGGCCGATTCGAGATCGGAACAACACCCTTATCCTACCTCTGATAACGATAGTCAGAACAGAAGTCGCACAGCAGCCAACTGATGACGTCAGTGGCCGAGGAATCAATCAGCATGTGGGCGAGATTGTTATCAAGAGAAGGCTCGATAAATCAGACCGTGATTACCAGAACCTGATTAACAAGATTTTATTGGGCTATCAGCAGAACGTTCCAAACACAGAAGACAACGTCGTCAATCAGGTTGAGACTGCCCGAGATGTAGGCAGTCTTCGAAGCGATCCCGACATCAAGCGTGGTGCATATCTCAAGTCGTCGCTGAAGAACAACGTCTACGAGACTATAGTCGTCCCGACTCCACAGTTCTACACAGTCAAGTATCAAGTGACTGTGTGGACACAGTACATGCAGCATACAAATCAGATAATCGAACGGATCATCTCTTCATTTCTGCCACAGGGACAGTCTTGGAGGCTAGATACGCCAAAGGGCTACTGGTTCGTCGCGTCCCTTGATGGCGGCAATTTTGAGAATGAGACCAACTTCGATGACATGTCGCAGCAGGAGAGATTCATCAAGACCAACTTCACAGTCTCAGTTCCGGCTTACATCTTTGCCTCCGATGCTCCCGGTAACCCAGTGCCAGTCAAACGATACGTCTCTTCTCCAACTGTCAAATTCGAAACAACTGATGACTCACTCACAGACAGCGACTTCATGTTCGGATCAGACGATCCAACGCTACCGATAGATGATTTGGACAACACGAGAGAGGACCAAAGACCGGGCGGCTGGCGTCTTCAGAAAATTTATCCGAACGTCACTGATGCCATTTCCAAGGACGTTCAGAGGAAAGTTCAAGGTGAGACGATCGTGACTGATGCTTCTGAGAGAGACGCTCTGAAAATATTGCTGTTCAACAAGTGACATTTGACTTTTCCTGAGATACTTAACATTTGATGTAATCTCAAGGAGATAGGAAATGTCAGAGCAGTCCTTCAAGTCCCCAAATTTCTACGAACGTGAAATAGACCTTTCGAGCCCGCGAGTCACAGGACCGGTCGGAGTTCCTGGTGCAATCATCGGCACTTCTAACAAGGGTCCTGCTTTCGTTCCTGTCACCGTCGCAAATTTCAGTGAGTTCACGAACATCTTTGGTAACCTCGATCCGATGCATGCTGGACCCTATGCTGCCAACGAGTTCTTGAAGAACAAGACAGCATTGACTTACCTAAGAGTCCTAGGTGCTGGTGCGAACTCGACAGCTGCAGACGTCTCTAACACTCTCCTCAAGGGCACAGTTGTCAATGCAGGTTTCACTCGCTTGGGCACATCCGGCTCGGCGCACAGTGCTGACAAGAGACACAGAGGCGCAGTACAGTTTCTCGCTGCTACACACACGCTAGGCGCACACGAAGGAACTTCGGTCGCTTACTTCACAGACAACGACACGACACTGGGAGCTTCTTCTGTCAACCTCGTGAGAGGAATGATCATGACCCCCGACACTTCAAGGGTCTATGTCACGTCAGAGACGAACATCACCCCGTCTTTCTTTTCGACCCCCACGTCGGTCAACGACGACTTTACGATGGGAAGCACAGGAAAGTTCAAGATCATCATCTCTTCCAGCTTAGGATCTAATTTCTCTGCGTCTGATGGCATTCCGGGCCTTCTGATCCTCACAGCGTCATTCGATCCAACGAGCAAGGACTACTTTGGAAAGGTCCTTAATTCTGATCCGGATAAGTTCTACACGAATCAGCACTACTTGCACGCAGACTTAGCTGTTGATGTACCCGTCGCTTACGTGGCTTCTAACGCTCATGTTGCATTGCTCTCGGGCTCGGCCAACACTTCGACATCATCTGGTGATCCGAATCTTACGTTCCGCGAGGTCTTTGGCAAGTATGATACGAGATACACCACACCGGCGACATCTTTCTTCATCTCTCAGCCATTCGGTGCTGTTGAGCATGACCTCTTCAAGTTCGAAGCGATCGATGACGGAGAGTATGCAAACAGTCTCTACAAGATCTCAATCACTAACGTTAAGGCGTCGTTGAACGACTCATACAAGTTCGGTACATTCAACGTTCAGATTCGTGACTGGAAAGACACAGATCTCAACCCTGTAGTCATAGAACAGTTCAGCAACTGTTCTCTCGATCCTAGCTCTCCAAACTATGTTGCAAAGATGATTGGAGACAGGAAGGTCTCCTACAACTTTGACACTGACGTAACTTCAGAGAAGCGCCTGTTCGCTTCCGGCAAGTATTCAAACAACTCTAAGTACGTTCGGATCGTGATGAACGAAGACGTTGAACTTGGTAAGATACCTACTAACGCGCTTCCTTTCGGATTCAGAGGGCCCGAGATTCTCAATATCAACCCGTTGCTAGCAGCAAGTGATTCTCTATCAGCTGTCAATGCTAGACTAGGTGGTCAGCTTTCTACTGCTGCACTATCTCTCACAAGCTCATTCTTGCCTCCCGTTCCTCACCGTTTCAAGGTAACGAGAGGCGAGGTAACAGGAAGCAACTTCCTCGGTCAACCTGGCCCATCTGAGCAAGCAAACCCGACTTTCTACTGGGGAGTTAAGTTCGAGAGAAGCAGCACCTCTTCTGACCCTTCTGCAGACAACAGAGTGATACTCAACAACAACGTGATAACTGAGAAGAACGAGCTTCTCCATTCTTACACGAAATTCTGTGGCATTAGAAAGCTTGATGCACTTGTTACGGGGTCGTCAGTAGACTCCCTCAATAACAATAAGTTCAGTCTCTCCAAGGTAGCCTTCTACAACAGCGACATCTCGCATCTGACTGCTTCTATCAACACGCACATGAAGGAAGCAGCATACATCAGAAATGCGAAAGTCGATACTACGACGTATAACGTCAAAGATCCGTTGTCTTCACAGACGAGAATAACGCTGGCATCACTTCTCGCTCAGGGAACTGCCCCTCAGTTCAACAGATTCTCGACCTTCACGAAGTTTACCAACTTCATGTACGGCGGATTCGATGGAACCAACTTCCTTAACAGAGACGCTCGTCGACTCAACGACAAGTCGGTGTCATTCGATTCTCCTGGTGGCGCTTCGGGGGCGAATGCTGCAGTTCCTCTCGGATTCTCTTCAAACCCATCTGGAGAGGGACCGGATAACAATGGCGTCACATCTTATCTCACAGCTGTTGACATCGTGACAAACCCGATGGAGGCGAACAACAACCTTCTCGCGATACCCGGCATCAAGGAGCCCTACGTCAATGATCAAGCTGCGAAGAAGGTAAAGAACTACGGACTCGCCATGTACGTCATGGACGTCCCGGGCTACGACGATGATCAAGAGCGTTTGTACGATGACTCGACGAAGAAGCCCAATATCAAGAATACGGCTGCTCTGTTCGACGGCCGCTCCATCGACAACGACTATGCTGCAGCATACTTCCCAGACGTATTTCTAGACGATTCTACTAATCGTCGCAAGGTAAAGGTTCCTGCATCTGTCGCAGCACTTGGAGCCCTAGGCTTCAACGATAGAATCGCATATCCGTGGTTCGCTCCCGCCGGTTTCAATCGTGCAGCCCTAGACTTTGTCACGAACGTCGACGTAAGATTGAATGTTGCCGACAGAGATCGGCTCTATGAGTCGCGCATTAATCCCATCGCAACGTTCCCAAGGCTAGGATATGTGATCTACGGTCAGAAGACGCTGAAGATTAATAAGTCTGCTCTCGATAGAGTCAACGTCAGGCGCTTGATGCTTGAGCTCAAGCGTATCATCGTTGGGATCGCTCAGAGAATCGTCTTCGAGCAGAACACACCTGCAGTCAGAAACAAGTTCGTAGCAGACGCATCATTCCAGCTCGGACTCGTCCAGCTACAAGCAGGAATAGAGGCATTCCAGGTCATCATGAACGAGTCCAACAACACACAGGACGACGTCGATCTCAATCGCCTCAACGGACGAATCGTCGTCATACCAACTCGTGTGGTGGAGTTCATCGCGATCGACTTCATTATCACGAACGCCGGTGTGGAGTTCGTGTGAAAAACTCGGTCTACTACATAGTTAGAGCTAGCATCGGGAGCTAATAAATGGCACAGTTGAAATTCGGAAGCGCAGGTGTAACAGCACGTGAAATAGACCTCTCGGGTCCCGTATCACAATCTCCTGTAGGAGTACCCGCAGGAATCGTTGGTACTTCCAAGAAGGGACCGGCATTCGTTCCCATAACAGTTGGAAACATCAACGACTGGTACGCGAAGTTTGGTCGGACCGACGGAAAGAAGTTCGGTCCACTTGCTGTGTTGGAGTGGCTCAGGAACGCACAGGCTGTCACCTATCTTAAGGTCCTCGGCGTAGGAACAGGACGAATGAGGAATAACGACGGCACAGTAACAAGTGCCGGCTTCACTGTTGGAGATCAACTCTTCGACGAAAATGGTTATAAGTCTGGCAACATTTACGCAAATACCGCGGGTGACCCCGGACGTACCTACTTCCTCGGATGCTTCATGTCTGAATCAGCAGGGTCTACGATCTTCAGTGATGCTGGATTGCAGGGTCCCGGATCTGTTACTCCAGGCAGCTCTACAGCGCTTCCTATCGTAAGAGGTGTGCTGATGGCACCCTCAGGCGTCTATCTCACGCTCTCTGCTTCAATGCAGACGATCGACTCTTCGAAACCTTTAAAAACTGATATCGGATCTACGGGCAGCTATAAAGGCTTTGCAGTTGGTGATGTTGTTCTCTCAAGTAACGGTGTTCCGAAGCAGGACTTCACACTTCTCCTCAACGGTCACAAGGGAACAAATCCAACTTATCCCAACATAATCACAGCGTCATTTGACGTGAGATCAAACAACTACATCGCCAAATCACTCAACACAGACCCCTATAAGATCCAAGAGGCCGGCCACTATCTCTATGCTCACTGGGACATCCACCCTGTCCTCGCCGCAGTCACAGGAACAGGTCTCGTTGCAGCAGCTTATGGAGCTGGCGGTACGAAGCATGCCGGCATTGAAACAGCAGCTTTCGTTCTTCACTCTGGCGAAGACAGAGGCACAGGTACAGATTCAGTTCCCAACTATGAGTCTTTCACTGATAGATTCGGTCATGCTAAGACACCCTGGATCGTTTCACAGAAGTTCGGCGGAAGAGCCCAAGAGCTCTTCAGACTACACTCGCTTGACGACGGCGCAGGAGTCTCCACCAGTGTGAAGGTGTCGATTGAGAATATCACACCCTCTACGGATCCTCTCAACAGGTTCGGATCTTTCAACGTAGTGCTTCGTGTGTGGTCTGATAGAGACCTCGACAAGAAAGTTGTCTCAAACGAGACTTTCAGCGGTGTCAACCTCGATCCTTCTTCTGACAGATACATCGGCAAGGTTATAGGAGACGTCCACGCTTACTATGACTTCGACCGTGAGGAGTCCGAGCAGAAGCTAGTGATCGAGGGCAACTATGAGAACAGATCTAGCTATGTCCGAGTTGAAGTACACCCAGACATTGTCAACGGATTCGTAGACCCTACTGCGATACCGATGGGATTCCGAGGAATTGACCATCTCGTGACGAGCGGATCTTCTCCCCTTGAATCTGTCGCCACAGCACATGGAACGCTGTCTGTCTCTAATGCAACGAGGAGAGCTGTCACTCCACCCCTTCCCTTTAGGACGAGGATAACGACAGGCACTGAAGACACGAACATGGAACAGCTTGAACCAAGCTTCTACTGGGGAGTTCAGTTCGAGCATCCTGAGACCTTGGCCTCGAAGAACACTTCTGTGCTTCCAAACTCCGGCTTGACTTCTTACGCCAAGTACTTCCCAGACTTTGCTGTAGGAACAGCCAAATTCGTTACAGGAAGCAATGCTGGAGACCCAGACACAGTCAATCTCGGGATCGTCGATGCTGATAGGTTCTGCAACAACTTCTTCACTCTCGAAAACCTCCAAGTCGTGACGGGATCGAACGGCCTCGCCAACCCTGACAAGTGGCTTTCAGCCCGATACCTCAGGAACGGTAAGGTTACTGTCAGCGACCCAGACAAGACGAGAGCTTTCACCACAGACGATCTCTTGTCGAACAAGCGGTTCGCTAAGTTCACTCTCTTCATGCAGGGCGGATTCGACGGTGTCAACATCTTCGATGAAGACTCTGCAGAGCTTCTCAACCCAGCCGTAACAGCAGAGATGGATTCTGCTTCTGACCGCGGTCTTGCTGAGGGACCAACCGTGAGGACATACCTCAAGGCGATCGAAGTGATGCAGAACACGACGAACGTCGACATACAGCTCTTCGCCATCCCGGGCATCCGCGAGCCCATCGTCACAGATGCAGCTACTCTGGCCGTCGAGGATCGTTTCGACGCGATGTACGTCATGGACATCGAAGAGAAGGACGATTCGAACACAAACGTCGTTCTCGACACCCAGGTACCGTCCGTTACAAACACGATCAACACATTCATCGATCGCAGCGTCAACTCCTCCTTCGCTGCAGCGTACTTCCCAGACGTCCTCTACAGCGATCCAACGGGTGCTAACCTCTTCGTTCCCCCGTCAGTCCTCGTCCTCGGGGCTCTGTCGTTGAACGACTCAGTCGGACATCCATGGTTCGCCCCCGCCGGTTTCACAAGAGGTGCTCTCCCAGACGCAGCACTCGAACCCCGCGTGAGGCTGAATCAGGCTGACATGGACAAGCTGTACGACAACAAGATCAACCCGCTCGTTGCATTCCCAGGTGCAACACGGGGAGGAACTAATCCTCGGAGTGGAATCGTAGTGTGGGGACAGAAGACGCTCCAGGTCGCAGCTTCGGCTCTCGACAGGGTCAACGTCCGCCGTCTCCTCATCGAGATCCGTCGTCAGGTGCGAGACATCGCTCAGACGATCCTCTTCGAGCCCAACCGAGAGGCAACACTCGCACGATTCTCTTCAGCTGTCACACCCCGTCTACAGAGAATCCAAGCTCTCAGCGGACTCGAGCGGTTCAAGGTCATCATCGACTCCTCGACGACGACTCAGGACGACATCCTCAACAACACGATCCGTGGAAAGATCTACGTGCAGCCCACGAAGAGCATCGAGTTCGTCTCCCTCGACTTCGTGGTGGCCAACAACATACAGCAGTGATAGAATAAATGAGAATATCACGTAACGAGTTACAGGGCCTGATTAACGAAGAGATTTCTCGGGCCCTTCTGAGGAGGGAGAACCGCCGTCTCGTGGAGACCGTGTCGTCCTACGGGGACATGGGACAAGGTTCTCTCTACGACATCGAAGCATCGGAGCTCCTCGACTTCGCGAAGAGCTACGCCTCTCTAGGCAACGCAATTCAAGAGCAGCTCGATGAGCTCCTCGACGAGCAGGAAGACGCCAGTGTCAATCCCAACGCCGTGCAGGTGATGGAGGAGAGACTCGGCGGCATGAATGCAGAGATCGACGGAGCGATCGAGGCATGGAGAGCTGCACGTGACGAAGAAGAGGACGACGGCAGCTGGGAAGCAGCAGCCCGCGCGAACCGCTGACTGCGACTATCGGAGAGTCATCTCGTACACGACGTTTTCACACCCCCAGATCTTCACGACACCAGCCGCCTCTGCCACTTCCGCTTCTGTGAGTCCGTTCGCAGAGTCTGCCCTGTACTTGAATCGATTGTATCTCTCTTCAAAGTCAGTCCACCAGAAGCGCGGAGGAGTTCTGTCTACCTCGACGAATCCTGCAACTGCGTATCCTCTCCCGGTGCCACCGTGTCTCGTGTCGACGTACGTCATCAGTTTGTCGTAGCCTTCTTGTCTACCCCAAGCCGAGGCCTCACGTACTAATCGGCTCAGACCTCCGGGCACGTTGTGACCCAGTGCAGCCGCACATCGTGCGACCTCTATGACGCCCTCTTTCCTATGGAAGGGACTTCTCACTGAGAGTGCATAGACGAGAGTGTCTCGGTCGAAGAGACCCCATGCTGCTTTAGACGCTACGTCTCCGTCGATGTGGTTCGTTTCAAAGAAAGACCTTCTAATCCCAGGTTGCAAGGGCTTCACGACGCATCGCCGAGCACCGACAGACTGTGTGCTCATCTTGAGGCGGGAAGAGATCATAGACTTGACGATATCAGTCTTGTCACGCCACTCGTCTTCGAACACGTGTAGGAGATTCACGCCTGCAGCAACAGCCGCTGCTGTCTTGTTCGCGTGGTATGAAGACGAACGATTCGTGTGGGAGTGCCAGTAGAGACCGTTGTACTCAATGCCTAGACACGAGTCAGGAACGTAGATGTCTAGCTCAAGACCTCCCAGCTTCGTTCGATCGTTCCGCTTCACTGTGCACCCAATACTCTCTAGCCACACTGCGATGCTCTCTTGCGCCACCGAGCCACCAGGAGAGCATTTGAAGCACTTGCCATACTGCAGGGACCTCAGGGATCCGTAGAACACCTCACTACAGCTAGAGCACTGTACTTGGATCACCTTCTGAGCATCGTTGATGTAACTCTCGAGGCCTCCTACTACACGGAGTCGCCCCGACGCCTCGACTCGTTCTCTGATTTCTTCAGTCCCGAGGCGCTTCATGCTGTCGAGGTACCGCCTGATGTTCTCTTGCCGCAGTGTCATTGACACACGGTTCGCCATCGCGTCGACGCGCTCGTCTGTCTCCCTCGTGAGGCCCTTCGCCCATGGCGTGACTTTACCCTCTGCATACTGTATCTTTAGCTGCTCTGCAGCGGCAGCGATCCTCGGGTCAGACGCAGCGGTGGAGCCTTTGTTCCACGCTACGATGTCACCTGACTCGAAAGCAGCCTTTCTGCCGCTGCTCGTCGCTGCTCCCCTCGCTGCGACCCTCGGGTCGCCCTCAGCAGTGAGGCCCTTGCACCAAGACTCTTTGCCCTTCAGCGACGCACTTCTCTTTTTGGATATCTGCGCAGCTTCTTCGGGTGTACACGTGGCATATATGGAACCGTTGTGACCCGTCAGCACCTTCGAGTAGCCCTTCCACCAACCGTTCCATCGCGTCTCTGCTCCGCATCCGCATGCACAACGACCCGGTCCGTCGTTCACAGCGTCCCACACGTCTTTCAGGGTCTTGCCGTGCTTGTCGATCACATGAGCCTCGAAGTTCGTCAGCCTCTTCGTCTCAAACGAGTCACACAACGGACACACTGCTACCCGCAGCTCTCTTCCTTCAATAGCACCCATGTGTTCTTGCTCCTAGCTATGAATATAACTTTTTTACGAAAAAATATCAAAAAAATAGATCGTCGATATTTAAAGTCAAGCCCAAACCGAGGCCGCAAGGAGAAAAACAAAATGGCTGCTGAAACACTTGACGTAACATCGATGATTCCTGTGAAATTCGAACCAAAACGTAAAAACAGATGGGTACTCATGATTGAGGGCATCGATGCCTACATCATCAAGACGACAGCTCGACCCACGATAACGACGGAAGAGGTCGAAGTGCCGTTCATCAACTCCCGTCGGTACCTCGCGGGCAAGACCACTTTCGGAACGATGGCTGTGACGCTCCACGACCCGATCGCTCCCTCAGGTGCACAGCAGGTGATGGAGTGGGTGAGAACTCACTTCGAGTCAGTGTCCGGACGTTCCGGCTATGCTGACTTCTACAAGCGTGACATCCAGCTGAAACTGCTGGATCCCGTCGGAACTGTGGTCGAGCTCTGGGACATCAAGGGTGCATTCATCACCGAGGCGAACTTCGGCGAGGTGACCTACGAGGACGGTGGACCCACCGAGATCTCAATGACACTTCGCTTTGATAACTGTGTGCTCCAGTTTTGACGCTGTACTTCGACAATCGCGACTGACAATTGTCTTCATGAGAGAGGCTGCTTCGGCAGCCTCTTTCGATTTAAGATTGTACAATTTCTTATCAAAGTCTATAGTTAGGAGTATGAAGTGTCCAAGCTGTGAAGTTCAGTACGATAAGCTTATCTCTCTTTCTCTACACTATAGAAAAGTCCATAGTGGTACTGCAAAGCAGCTGCGTATCGACCTCTTCCACGGCGGCAAAGAACCTACCTGTGCCTGCGGTTGTGGTACACCGACGAAGTTCATGTCCGTCGAGAAGGGATTCTCAGAGTATGCTTGGGGACACCAAGCGAAGGTGAGGAACAATTGGGGTCACAACGATTCTGCTCGAGCAAACAGCCTAAAGAAGCGTCGCGACGACAGCCTGTGGAACAAGAATCCATGGAACAGGGACAAGACCAAAGAAGACGACGATCGTCTCGCAGTTGCAGGAAAGACACTCAAAGAAAGACACGGAGAGAGATACGCTTCTCTGATGAGGGAAAATAGACTATCGGGAGCTATACCAACGCTCACCGGTCCTTCTCACCCATTGTGGAAAGGCGGTGTCTCAGAGCTCGGTGCCATGTGTCGCTCTCGCCTCTATCGGGAGTGGTCTTTCCCAAAGATGGCTGCAGCCGGTTTCAAGTGCACCTCGTGCGGTGCAGATCGGAACCTCGAGGTTCACCACGACGGTGAGCGTTTCGCGACCATCCTCCAGAAGGGCATTGAGACGTTGGGAGAACCCAGTGACGACTGGGACCGCAAGACATGCTTCGTCGACTGGGTCCTGTGGTACCACACCACGAACGACGTCTCAGGCAAGGTGTTGTGCTCTCACTGCCACGATGCACTGCATCAGCGCGGCTTCTAATAACACAGCAAAATTTCTACGATGTACTCGTAGGACGAATATTCGTATTTGTTAGAAGCCCCTGCTGTCCTTAGCAGCAGAGTTGTAGTAGACGAGACTCGAGACGTTTGTGGTCTTCGATATCGTCGGTGTCGAGTAGCTGAACGTCAACAGGTTCGGCCCACCTATATCCCCAAATATGACGAGGATGGGATAGCTGACCCCGGCTGTGAGTGTAACAGACGCAGAGACCTCCTTTGATCCGTGAGGTCCGCCGTTGTTGACGAGACAGTTAGATACCGTTGCACCACGTTTCGTGTTCTCGCCGATCCACATGTAAGAAGCATCGTCGCTGTTGAGGTAGAACGTGTAGGTATCAGTGGTGGCAGGCCGAAAGTAGCCCGTCCATCTGACGCTGAAGTTGTCGTCCCCGCTGGGAGACGTGTCTGAGATTGCCGTTGGGTAGGTAGTCGCGGAGATCGTTCTTCCGTCGAACCACGCGGGGTCGTCGGCAAAGTAGCCGCTGTTGTACCTGTCTTTCTTTATCCCGCTCACGTACACCGGCTCGACGTAAGAGAACCCGTTGCCGAATCCGCAGGACTGTGAGAATCCGAAAGCCTGGTTGAATCCGGTGTTCATGTCACCCCACGCCAGTGAATCCGTTGGATCCCGTGATGGGAGTGAGGTTCTTGTACGGGATCGTGGTGAGACCCGCCACTACTGAGAATCCCGTCGAAGCGCCTGAGGAGCCCGATAAGAACACTCTGTCCGTCCTCAGGTCTCCTGAGAACGACTCTCCACCGTTCAGGAGGAAGAAGTTAGAGTTGGCAGGAATCAATCCGTTCGCCGTGAAAGACACAGCAAGTACACCGGCGTCGGACGTGTTTCTGATCACGATGAACTTTGATACGTAGCCGAACGAGATCTCTTTGACAGAGCCGAGAGCGACTGTAGAAGAAGTTACGAATGGAGAAGCGGATATAGAATACGCTCCTGCGTAGAACTCACCTTGTGACGGATAGTTTAGTGCCATTGACTCACCTTTGTTTCGATAAATATGTCAAGAAGTAAACTGTGACGACATTATACGATATTTTCCGGATGTCATTTGTGGGTTCTGCTATTTACTCCTGTCAGACTTTGTTTAGTTTTATAGATCAGGAGACAGTACACACATGAGTGAAGACAGAGAGCAGAAGAACGCAGTGTTTGGACAGGGAATTACCAGCCTGCCGGCGGGCGTTGACCCGAGGATGCCCAGGACGACAGCTGCGGACAAGGCGAAGTCAGACTTCGGCCTCGACATACCGCAAGAGATCGTTCCGCTTCCGTCGAATGGCAAGGTGTATCCCCCTGACTCTACACTCTACGGATCTGATTCTGTTGAGATCAAGGCGATGACGGCGAAAGAAGAGGACATCCTCACTTCTCGTGCGCTCCTCAAGAAGGGTACAGTCATCTCTGAGCTGATCAAGTCATGCCTCATCGATAAGTCAATCAATCCACTTGACCTGCTGTCAGGTGACCGCAATGCACTGATGGTGGCGATCCGAATCACAGGGTACGGTCCTGAGTACAACGTTGAGATGGAATGTCCCGAGTGCTCTGTAAAGTCTCCCCACGCATTCAACCTCGGCACTCTTCCTATCAAGCGGCTTGAGATCGAGCCTGCAATTCCGGGCTCTAACGTCTTCGAGTTCAAGCTTCCCTACAGCGGAAAGATCGTCAAATTCAAGTTCATGACGGGACGTGACGAGGAAGAGATGTCTCAGCTCGCCGAGAAGCAGAAGAAGCTCGCTCTCGGAACAGAGTCTAGCGTCACTACCTCTCTTCTCTTCTCCATCATCTCGATCGACGGTATCGAAGACAGAGCGAAGATCGCTAACTTCGTCAAGGTGATGCCTGCTCGAGACTCTCTAGCACTCCGGGACTACGTCAAGGACAATGAGCCAGGTATCGTCATGAAGCAGGACACTACTTGCAACGCTTGTGGTCACACAGAGGAGGTCTCCATGCCACTCGGCGTCACGTTTCTTTGGCCTTCAGCCGGAAGATAGAGCTAATGTCATACTGGAACCCGCCTTCCTGCTCACGTATTACGGCGGGTTCCTCTATGAGGAAGTACAGAACATGCCTGTTCAGTACAAGCGTTGGTTCATAGAGCGGATAAGCAGAGAGCTCAACAGGACTTCCGAATCGGGACAGACCCAGTCACGCGCTCTCCACCAGAATGACTCAGAGACCCGTGCACTGATGGGCCGTACACGAGAGTCTTCTCCATCGAGACTCAGACGTTTCACATAAATTTCGGCAACCTTTGTCATCGAGCCGCTATTTACCTGTGCAGGAGACAAAGATGCACCAAGAAGAAGAGAAGCAGTCTCTCAACGAGTTGTCTTTCGGACTCAACCTCGCAGGAAAGATTTTCCTAGCTTCGTGTGGAGCATGGTTGGTTGGAAAGCTTGTCAACATGAAGCTTCGAGGCACGAGAGAAGAAGTCGGAGCGGTTGCAAATGCTCTCATGGCGTCTCGTCGGTTCCAGGACGAGCTCAACAGGCCCGGTGCCTCGGTAGAGTCTGTTGTCGAGAAGTTGCGCATCAAGAATATGTCTGCCGCAGAGTTTGAGAGAGTCCTCGGCGTACGCTGGCCACTCTGACGTAGGGAGTCGACATGGCTGATCCGAGTGGCAATAATCCTGGTGGACCTGATCCTCGAGTAGCACAAGAGATAGCTCGAGCGATGCAGGCAGTGAGAGACAACACTGTCGCTGCCACAAGAGCGTTCGAAGATCAACTTCGAATCGTTACGCAGCTGAGAGATGCGATGCAGCAGATGTCTAGTATCGATATGACGAAGACGGGACCATCAGCCCAATCTGCAGCAGATTGGCAGAAGGTTACGAATGAGCTGAATAAGTCGCGTAAGGCTTCGGACACTACCACAGAATCTCTCAAGAAAGCATCTGTTGTGATGCAGTCCAAGTTTGCGAAAGCTGCCATCGTAGGTGCTAGCGCCCTCAGCGGTCTAGGTCAGGGCTTCAGAAATCTCTATGCGCTGACGAAATCAGTAGGTAGCTTCTTTGGCTCCGTGGTCTCTGGCGCTACAAAGGTGGCAAAGTCAATCATTGCAATTCCGTTTACGATGATAAATAAACTGTTTAGCATGGCCCAGAGTGGCGGCGGATCCAACGAATTGGCTGTCGCACTTGAAGAAGTCAGAGCTCAGTTCGGAGACCTAAACAGCACAGCGTCTCAGACAGTCATTCAAGGTGCCAGGAGCATGGAGGGCTTCGCCGGTGCTGGTATCAGTGCGTTGCGTGTGTTTGGCAACGTCGCCGAGCGAATGAAACTGCTCAATAAGCTAGCCGGCGACTTAGGACCGCTCTTTCTAGCAAATATAGAAAAATTCAAGGGAGCCGAGGGTGCAATTCTCGGTTATCAAAAGGGACTCGGCCTCACAAACGAGATGATGTCTGCTGTCACTGTTAGGGCACAGCAGATGGGAACAGGTGTTACTGACGTTCTCAATGACATGACTAAGTTGTCGCTCGGCATGGCTAAGTCTATGGGTCTCAATGCTAAGGTCTTGTCCCGCGACATGGGAAAGGCGATGCAGGACAGCGCTCGATTCGGACACCTACTTGGAAAAGAGATTGCAGCCAACGCCGCGTACGCTCAAAAGCTGGGCGTCTCTCTCGACAAGCTGACAGGACTCATGGATAAGTTCGAGACTTTTGACGAAGCTGCAGAGTCTACGTCAAAGTTGAACGAGCAGTTCGGACTCAACATCGACGCCCAAGAGATAATGTCTGCTCAGTCACCTGGAGCGAAACTCGACATACTCAGGAAGCAATTTGCAGCGACGGGTAAAGATCTCAAAGATCTCACCTACCAGGAGAGAAAGCTCATTGCTGCTAACACGGGCCTCGACGCTTCTACGCTTGACACTGTTCTCGCTCAAGAGAAAGCCGGCGTTTCTTTTGATGAGATGACGTCTGCTAGCGAGTCAGCCGAGAAGAAGCAGTTGTCTCAGACAGAGGCGATGCACGAACTTGCCACAGCAATGGAGCGCATCACTCAAAGCGGCGGCGGCGAAGGCGGCGGAATATTTGCGCACATCTTCCGAGGATTTGCTAGGGGAGTTCAGTCGAACAAAGAGTTCATCGGTTTGATGCGCAACATCAACATCGTGATGAGAGAGGCTACGATCTTCGGCGTCAAACTCGGAAAGATGTTCGTGGATCTCTTCCCAGGCGTTAAAGACATCTTCGGCGGATTGAAGGACATGTTCGATCCTAAGCGCTTCAGGAAGATGTTCGATGGAGTCCTGAAGGCTTTTGACGTCTTTAAAGTCGGTGGCAGCGGCAAGATGGAAGACTTCATGGACAACATCAAGAAGGTCTTCACAAACTTCTTTGATGAAGGAGCCCCGGCGGGAAAAAAGGTCCTCGAAGGATTTAAGAAATTCTTCAAGGCTATGTTAAACGTCGTTGGTGCTGTAGGCGCCTGGCTTGTTCCAAAACTCTCTGAGATTATAGTAAAGATAACCGACTGGATTCGAAATCCAAAAGTTCCAAAAGTTTCCACCGATGGCCTGGGTAACGTCGTGATGTCACCCATGGAGAAGGCCCTCGAGGCTGTCAAAGAGAAGCTTGTTCCTGCTCTCGAGGATTTAGCCTCAGCGATCTGGGATAGACTGAAACAAGCATTGATGAGCAGCATTGGCAAGAAAGCTCTCGCTGGAGCAGCTCTGACTGTTCTTGCCCCTGCCCTGTTGAACGGCCTGCTCGGAGCATCTTCTGCAGGAATCTTCTCTAGCGCCGGAAAGTTGATAGTGAAAGGTCTTACGGGTGGACTCGCGGCTGAAGATGCAGGGGCAGTAAAAGATATAGGGCTGGGACTGTTTGGCATCGCTAAGAAGGTGACGTCTAATCCCGAGACGATGGCAAAGATAAGTGGACAGTTCGCTAAGTTTGGAGAAATACTTGGTCCACGAGCGATGAAAGCGATACCTGTC